>Ga0214188_100090_pt1 | contig 24098 bp, 21 predicted proteins | sample TroBogEpilimnion_5_FD_153026 | JGI IMG/M metagenome (GOLD analysis project Ga0214188, IMG submission 153026) | Freshwater microbial communities from Trout Bog Lake, WI - 01JUL2008 epilimnion | ecosystem: Environmental > Aquatic > Freshwater > Lake > Epilimnion/Euphotic zone | place: Trout Bog...
CTCCTCGTGAAAAACGAGGACAGCAAACGCAAGGATCGCTTTCTGTGCGGTCACGATGAGCGTGAATGGTTTGTCGCCGCTGTTCCAGGCACTGCATCCACCGTGGTGCAGGCCAAGGAGGCGCTCAAACCAGCTCCCGTACGCCAGGCGCAGGCTCGCAAGAACCTGAATGCCCGCCAAGCCAACACCCGGCACAACGCGGCCTTCCGCCGTCAGGGTGAGTGGTTCTTCGTGCCCGTGGAAAAACCACTGGCCGTCGATCCCAAGCTCATCCTGCGTCACGAGCCCATCTCACGCGGAGGCGGCAGCAAGCCGCACCTCGTTGAGCAGCTCTACCGAACCGGAGGCGAAGTGGTCTATGTCCACCAGCACTATCCACGCGGACTCACACAGCAGCAGTATGACAACCTGTTCCTGCGCCGTCCTGCCGCGAAAAGCTGGCCGTGGCGACAGATGCGCCGGAACCCCGGTGTGTATGCCCGGGGCGCGATTCGTCATGCTGACCATGCCACCATCATGCTTCACGACTGGCACCAGGTATTGATGAACGAGGAGCACCGTGCTCCTTCGCGCCGCAATCTGGCCTTCCTCGATTGATTCAATCCGACACGTTCACCTACTCGTGCGTGCGGCATGCCCTGAGTGTGCCGCACGCATTTCATTTTAGTACACGACTTTGAGGTAGTGAGGCCGGGGATACTCCGGAACTCATGGGTTCAAATCCCATCATCCTGGCAACAGGGTGAAGCCCTGGCCGGCTTTCTCCTCAGATTCTCCTTTTTAATTTCGCGGCAGTGAAGACAGGATTTCTTCGCGCCAAACACAAACTGAAGTGCGATTGCCCATGAGTTGGGGTTCGGCGAAAGCCGGGCCCGGGTTCGATTCCCGGCTTTCTCAGTTAGAGCCTGTCTGCTTTTCTCTGCGATTCTTTTTTGGGGCAGTGAGACTGGAGTTACTTCGACTCATAATCGGCTGGTTGCAGGTTCGAGTCCTGCCGGGTGCCCACAGGCATTTGTAGCTCAATGGTAGAGCGGTTGGATGTTAACGCATCCGTTCTCCGGTCACCTTTCTTCCCAAATCCTTTTCCGAAATCAAGCACACCATGCGGCAGTGACGCCGGGGTTACTTCGGGACCTGAGACGGCCTTCCGGCAATCAGGCGGCTCATCACGAGCCGGTCTCCCTGGCAAACTTCCTCCGCATTCCACCCAGCAAATCAACATCATGAAATTCAACTTCCTCAAGAAACGCCCGCGCGCTGACACGCTAAACCTCGCGGGTGGCGAGGCCTTCACCGAGTCGCCTAAACTCGAACTCGCATCCCTCATGCTCACTTCCATGCTCAAGGATGAGTTCTACCGCAGCGGCGATGCCACCGCCCAGCGCCTGCGTGAGCTGATCTCCGCCCAGAGTGACAAATGCTTCGTCGCCAAAGCCGCGCTCTATGCCCGCAAATCCTCTGGCATGCGCAGTGTGAGCCACCTCGCGGCGGCGGAGCTGGCCAAAAGCGTGAAGGGCCAGTCGTGGACGGCGCGGTTTTATGACCGTGTCGTGCATCGTCCGGATGATGCCATCGAGATCCTCGCCTGCTATCGCGGTTCGCATGGCAAAGTGATTCCGAACTCGCTCAAGAAAGGTCTGGGCCGCGCTCTCGCACGTTTCGACGAGTATCAGCTCGCGAAATACCGCAAGGACAGCGCCGACCTTTCGCTGGTCGATGTCGTAAATCTCGTTCATGATGGGCCGCCCTCTGCAGATTGGTTCGCTCTTTGCCGCTACGCTGCTCAAGGCGAATGATGCCGACATCATGCTCTTCAGCGACAGCGCCAAATACGTCACGCTGAACAAGCGCGACAGCACGCTCTCGCTAGCGCAATGGCTGCAAGGCCAGGCGCAGTCGGCGGGAACCAGCTTCCACTCCATCTTCCAGTGCGCAGACCGGGCGTATGACCGTGTCATCATCCTCTCTGACATGCAGGGCTGGGTGGGACACCACGCGCCCGTGGAAACATTCCGCTGCTGGAAGGCGCGCCACCGCTGCGATCCGAAAGTGTTCAGCTTCGACCTGACCGGCTACGGTTCCCTGCAGTTTCCAGAGCGCCAGGTTTGCTGCCTGGCCGGCTTCAGCGACAAAACGCTGGAGACTCTGAAACTGCTGGATTCCGACCCAGGCGCACTGATCCGCATGATCGAAGCCGTGGAGCTATAACACCAACAACACACCGGGCCCGCCGCCCATTCCGGGCGGCGGGCTTTTTCATTTTACCCACCTCATTAGAAAGGAGGTTCACCATGCAAAACAACGAAGTCTCTCTGCGTGTCCGCAATGCACTCACGCGTCTCGAAACAGAGAAAGACGTCCGTGTCCTGTACGCCTGCGAAAGCGGCAGCCGTGCGTGGGGCTTTGAGTCCCAAGACAGCGACTACGACGTGCGCTTTCTGTACGTGCATCGCCGCGAATGGTATCTCTCCATCGAGAGCCGGCGCGATGTGATCGAAGAGCCTCTCTGCGATGAACTCGATGTCAGCGGCTGGGAATTGCGCAAGGCGTTGCGCCTGCTGCGGAAAAGCAATCCGCCACTCCTTGAATGGATGAAGTCACCGATGGTTTACCATCGTGATCCGGAGTTCACCCGGGAATTCGAGGAACTGGCCGGGATGTTTTATTCGCCACGGCGCTGCTTTGCGCACTACCTGCACATGGCATCCGGCAACTGGAAGAGCTATCTGGAGGGCAGGGATCAGGTCAGCCTGAAGAAATATCTCTACGTCTTCCGGCCGCTGCTGGCGTGCCGCTGGATCGAGCGTTCGCTCGGTCAGGTGCCCATGCTCTTTCAGGAACTGGTCGATGCCGTGCTCGATGAGCGCGAAGTCCGGCTGGCTCTTGAGGGGCTTTTGGTCCGCAAGCGCGCCGGCGATGAACTCAGCAAGTCTGCGCCCGATGCCGTGCTTTCGCGCTTCATTGTCGCGGAGTTGCAAAGGCTCAAGGCATTGAGCGATCCCGAGGACGCCCTGGGTGACCTGGACGAACTCGACATCTTCTTCCGGCGTTACGCCTTGAAGTCGTAACGGATCACTTATTGCCGACCCGCAGCCTGGAAGGATTCCAATTCCTTCCAGGCTGCAATTTTTCCACTCAAAGAACGAACACCGCTGCCGGGAAGTCCGTGACCACACGTTTAGAATTTTCTATTTTTAATATCATGAAAACTCAAGATCTCATCCGTCTCGGCGTGCCTCAGGGCTCAGCACTCAAAACCGGCATGGAATTCATCGCGAATTTCATCGCTCAGGGCGGCGAATCTGCGCGCTTGGAAGAAGAACTCGGCGCGGTCATCGCCAAGCCGGAGTCATTTCTGGGCGACCCCCTGCGTGAGGTCTTCGCGCGTGATCTCTATGCGCCTGCCTACAAGCAGCGTGACGCGCTTGCGCCCTGGCATCAGTGGGGAGTCGGACTCGAAGCGGGTGCGGTGCAGCAGATGGCGAACGCCTGTGCGCTGCCCGTCTCCGTGGCGGGAGCGCTCATGCCGGATGCTCATCTCGGTTACGGCCTGCCAATCGGTGGCGTGCTGGCAACTGAGGGCTGTGTGATTCCCTACGCCGTCGGCGTCGACATCGCGTGCCGCATGCGTCTCACGGTTTATGACCGCAAGGCCAGCACCATCGCGGGGCAGAAAGACCGCCTGGCGAACATCATCGAAGACGAAACCCGCTTTGGCATGGGCTGTGAGTTCAAGCAGCGCCGCCAGCACGATGTGATGGACGAGGACTGGAGCGTGTCTCCGATCACCCGTCGTCACAAAGACAAGGCGTGGGCGCAGCTTGGTACGAGCGGCTCTGGAAACCACTTTGTGGAGTTTGGCTCATTCACCGTTTCGGCAGATGAAGCCGTTGCATTGAAGGAGTCCGGCTTCGACATCAAGCCGGGCGAGTACATCGCGCTGCTTTCGCACAGCGGTTCACGCGGTGCGGGGGCGCAGGTTTGCCAGCACTACAGCCGCATCGCCATGGATCGACGCTACGATTTGCCCAACGAGATGAAACACCTCGCGTGGCTCACCTTTGAGGAAGAGGCCGGTCAGGAATACTGGGCAGCCATGAACCTCATGGGCCGCTACGCGGCGGCGAATCATGCACTGATCCACAAGCACATCGCGAAGAAGGTGGGTGCTCATGTCATGCTCGACATCGAGAACCACCACAACTTCGCCTGGAAGGAAACGCATGTGGTGAACGGCCAATCTCGTGAAGTCATCGTGCACCGCAAAGGTGCGACGCCTGCAGGCGCAGGCGTGCTGGGAGTGATCCCGGGCTCGATGGCGACACCGGGCTTTGTGGTGCGTGGCAAGGGGAAACCCGAGTCACTCAACAGCGCATCGCACGGCGCAGGTCGTGTAATGAGCCGCAGCAAGGCGTTACAAAGCTTCGCCTGGGGCAACGTGAAGAGAGAGCTCGCCGCCGCCGGTGTCGAGCTGCTCAGCGCTGGCCTTGATGAAGTGCCGGGTGTTTACAAGGACATCCACAGCGTCATGGCCGCGCAGCAGGATCTTGTCGAAGTGCTCGGCAAGTTTGAGCCACGTATCGTCAAGATGTGTCCGGCTGGAGAGAAAGCAGAAGATTGAAAAACGAACATTTAGAAAGGTATGAAAGACCTCCTCACCAAATCCACCGTCCTGGTGCTCAACCGCAACTGGCAGGCCATCGCCGTGAAAACGCCGTTGGAGGCCTTCAGCATGATCGCCACCGGCGCGGCTACAGCGCTCGACATCGAAGCGGACGGAAACATCCGTCCGGTGACATGGAAGGAATGGCTGGGCCTCCCGGTGCGTGAAGGCGACAACGCCATCGGCACGGTGAACGGTCTGGTGCGTATGCCTTCCGTTCTGGTGCTGGCCCGTTATGACAGAGTGCCGAAGAAACGGCCCAAGTTTGGCGTGCGCGGCATCTGGGAGCGCGACGGCGGCCTGTGCCAGTACACCGGCCGCAAGCTACGCCCGCACGAAGGGAACATCGACCACGTCGTGCCGCTCTCCCGTGGCGGGCCCACGTCCTGGGACAACTGCGTCCTCGCGGACAAGCGGGTGAACAGCCGCAAAGGCAACAAGCTGCCTGAAGAGGCCGGATTGAAGCTGCTGCGAAAGCCCGCTGTGCCACGCGAACTGCCTGTCACCCACCTGATCCGCAACACGCACCAGGTGCGGGACTGGGAGATGTTTTTGGCCAAATGACCTGTGCCGCCGGGGCAACCCGGCGGCATTTTTGCCTATTCGGGCGCGGTAACGATCTTGGCACTTGGCAAATGGCCAAGACTCGCCAGCATAGTGGTCCAACATCAAGGAACGATCACCAAGCGTGTGACTTCCTTCGTGCCGAAATTCCAACTTAGGAGCTGTGCATGAATGAAACGTTGACCAAAACGACCGTACTGGTGCTGAATCGGCACTGGCAGGCCATCGACTCTAAAACGCCGATTGAGTCCTTTAGCATGATGGCGGCGGGCAATGCGACCGCACTCGACATCCACGAAGCCGGCGACATGCGACCCGTGACCTGGGAGGACTGGCTGAAGCTTGAAGTGCGCGAAGGTGACAACAGCATTGGCACCGTTCACGGCCGGGTGCGCGTGCCATCGGTGCTCGTCCTTGCCCGCTTTGACAAGGTGCCGAAGCGCCGGCCCAAATTCTGCGCCAAGGCAATTTGGGAACGCGATGGCGGAATGTGCCAGTACACGGGCCGCAAACTGCGTCCGCATGAGGGCAACATCGATCACATCGTTCCCGTCTCCCGCGGTGGTGCCAGCAATTGGGAAAATTGCGTGCTGGCAGATCGCAAAGTCAACAGCCGCAAGGGCAACAAACTGCCGGAGGAGGCGGGACTGAAGCTCCTGCGACGCCCCGCAGTGCCACGTGAGGTTCCCGTGACGCATCTTATCAAGAACCATCACCGCGTGCGCGACTGGGAGATGTTTCTCGCTGGCGGAACGGGCGTGTTTGAGGTTTGAGCGCTGAACAGCCAAAAGGGCAGGAGCAGCTCTGTGAGCGACTCCTGCCCCTTGGCGAATTCTTGATGGGAAAAGTTTAGCCCAGCTTGGCACCGACTTTCGTCAGGAGCGCCTCCAGCATGCGGCCGTATTTGATGTAGCTGTCGTACTGCTCTTTGGCCTTCTGCTCAGGAGAGAGATCATCTGCAGCACCCGCACCGTGGAAGACGACGGCGACGTGCGGCTCGATGCTGATGTAGCCATTGTAGCCGGTCTCTACGAGATCCTTCATGATGCGTTCGGTCTGGCCCTCGCCTTCGCCGGGGAAGGTGTAGACGGCGTCATTTTTCGTCTTGTCCCAGATGCCGTCTTTGACGTGAACATGGGCCATGAAGGGCTTCACGGCCTGGTACATTTCCCAGGCGTCCTGCTTGTGGCCGGGTTTGTCGCGGTCGTCGATGAAGACGGGGTTGCCGGTGTCAAAGACCCACTTCATGCCTGGCACGGCTTCGGCCATGCGCTTCACGTAGGTGGGGCTCATGCCGCCCCAGTTCATGCAGTTTTCATGGACGACGGTGAGGCCTGCATCGGCGAAGCGTTTGTTCACTTCATTCATGCGCTTGATGCGCTCGGGGGCAAACTGCTCCTCCAGATCCTTGCCGCTTTCGTCTTTGCAAACGGCGTAGCTCATGACGCGGATCAATTTGGCGCCGAGGCGCTGCATGCGCGGGATGGCACGACCAATCTCAGCTTCGGTGATGCTGAAGTCGTCGGTGATTTTTTTGGCCCAGTTGCCGATGAGGGAGCCGAAGCCGCTTACCTTCATGTTTTTCTCGGCCAAGCGTGCCACCACCTTGTCGAAGACGACGTCCGGAATTTCATGCAGATTTCCCTTCACGCCGTCAAACTCGACGACGCGTGACTCGATGCTGTCCCAGCCGAGCTCTTGGTGGGCCTGAATTTGCACATCCAAGGATGCGCCTGCTTCGTCTGCGATGCCGGTGAGTTTGATCATGGTCGGGGGAGGGGAATTGGGTGGGGAGGATTGATGGATGCAGAGGGCTGCAGCGCAAGGAACAGTTCAGCCTTGGGTGGATGGTTCTTTCTGAAAAAGGGGCTGCTGGAGGGATCAGTGTCAAAGAACGCAGCATCCGACACGGTGCCTCGCAGTTGCTCCGTCCGCTCTTTTTTGGAGAGCAAAACGAGGGCTTGAGCATGATTTAGGTCGCCTAAGGACTGATAAACAAAGGTTTACGAGGGGTAAGCCGAACTGACACTGCAATGATCGAGAATTCTCTCAGATTTGAGATGTTTACCGAATTCAACATCCAACTTCAGTTCCAGACATAAATTTTACTTGTCTGTTATAAGTCTATGTTTACCATTATATTTATAAATACAATCAAAGCAATGAGCGTTAAACTATCGAAGATACTTGTTTGTGTCGGCACCTGTTCGGAACTGATTAAGTGTGCCCCTGTCATCAAGTCCTTGGAGGAAAGGGGTGTTGAGCTTGTGGTTGTCAATGTGGGCCGAAATGCCGGTTTGCGGCAATCACTCTTGGAACAGCTCGACGTAAGAATTGACTATCATCTGGAGGCGGCGCGATTTGGGCAGAGTGTGAATGTCCTTGGTGGACGCCTGCTGGATCGTCTGGGCACTGTGCTTGAGTATGAAAATCCAGATCTTGTGCTGGTGCAGGGAGACTCGGCCTCTGCGGCACTCGCCTCACTGGCTGCTGGCCAGCGTAGCATTCCTTTGGGTCATCTGGATGCCGTGCAGCATGCAGGAAATCTGCTGAGCGAGTTCCCAGAAGAAATACACCGCCGAAAGATTGGCCGGGGAGCAGGTCATCATTTTGTGGTCACTGAGAGTGATCGCCGAACTCTCCTGGACGAAGGTCGAGCGGCGGATTCGGTCCATGTGGTGGGCAATATTCACGCCAGCCGTTCACGGGATGTTTTTGGCGACGGCCATGCCGCCGAGCGCATCTGCGATCTGCTGCTTGGTACACGCAACACCCGATACGCATCCCTGCCGCTGCTCCTTGCTGCCTGAAGCATTCGAGGCGCGCCCTTCACTGATCTCAAGCGAGTAAAGCGGAGGCGTTCTTCCACTGTAGCGCCGAGGTTTGCGTGGCGCTCAAGGCTGACTCTTGCATTTTCAAGCGGGCGGACTCCCAGTAGAACGCGGGTGCGAATGAGCCAAATACGAGCCGTTCCTGCGGCCAGGTTTTGAGCAAGTTTTCCACGCCGCCCACGCCTTCGATCATCGCGAAATCGAGCCAGACATTTGGACAGTTCTGCAAATGGCGCAGCACCATGGCGGCATTGGTGTTGAGCAGCATGATGCGTGACTCTTTCATGTCCTGGAGAATGCCCGAGAGCGGCTGGAGATCGACCGGAGCCACCTGCACCTGCGGGTGCTGCGTGCGTTCATCTTCCATTTGGGCCACGAGTTGCACCAGCAGGCGATGTTTTGACGCGAGAGCGAGAAGATCACGAAACGCAGGCGTTTTCAAATCATAGCCGTGGTAGTTGGGATGAAGGCGAATGACACGCATGCCGTGCATTTCCGCGCAGCGCCTGACGTCATCTTGCCAGTCCGGCAGGGAAAGGTTGATAGTGCCACAGGGGCGGAGCATTGAGCCTTGGCAGGCTTGAGCGAGTTCACGGTTCACATTAGCTACATCACGACGTAGCAGGCCTGTAAACGCACCGGTCCACGCTTCCGTCACACCGCGTTTGGCCAGACCTTGAATGAATTCCGCAGCGTTTTCAGCGCCCAACTGCCGAAACGGATGTGGACCCAGATAGACATGGCAGTCGGTCAGTTTCACCTCTTCGGCTGCGTGCAGGGTCGATGCCGCCAGCGCAGCACTGGAGCTCAAAATGAAATGCCGACGGTTCATTCGGGCAGTCTGAATGATCCTGCGGGTCGTGAAAAGCACTTCCTACTGCCTTGCGCAGTTTTGATGTGAGCGTAGCCTAAGGGCACTTCAAGATGAACTGGTACTACAACAACGCAGGCGCAGCCGAGGGTCCGCTGGATGACCAGGCCATGACCGAGTTGGTTCATGCTAAAAAGCTGGTTTCGGACTCTCTGGTCTGGCATGCCGGATTGGAAGCATGGCAGACGGTGGCTGCACTTGTTCCTTCCTGGTGGGCGGCATCTTTGCCAACACCCGCCGACAGACCTGTCCCCGTGGAGGCCAAAAAATCGGCCAAAGAAAAGTCAGACTCAGGCGGTCGCCGTCTGGCCGGACCGAACGCTCCGACAACGGAAGCTACCGAGACCAAAGAAGGCGGTGGTTTCCTGAAGCGTCTCTTTGGCTTCGGCAAAAAGAAGAGCTGAGCTTACGCTTTGATGCCCTTGGCCTGCAGGATCGGCAGCATCAGGCCACGCAGATTGTCGCAGAAGATCTTTTGCTTATCGGCTTCGCTGATCTGCGCGCCATGCACCTTGGCCAATTGGCTGGCAAAGCTGCGCCCACCGCAGTCGCTGCCGTAGATGACGCGTGCCGCGCCGAGTTCGCGCACTGCCATTTCAGTGAGGCCTGCTGTGGGATCTGAGCCCGCGAGATCGGCATAGAGATTGGTTTGCGCACGAATCGCACGAATGCCCAGCTCCCAGGTGCCGCCAGTGTGGCCGCAGATGATGGGGACTTCAGGGAAACGTTTGGCCAGCGCGACGAGATCGTCCGGTGTCGATTCACCGGCGTAATTGCCGTTGGTTTTGAACTAGGTGTGCTGGAAGATCACGGCCTTCAGTTCGGCGGCGCGGCGGATGATCGCATCAATAGCGGCCACGCTGCATTTTTCCGCCACCCACAGCTTCACACCCACCATCGGGCCATTGGTCACGCAGCGCTCCAATTCGGCGAGACTTTCCTCGGGATGCTTCGCGCTGAGATAAACGAAGCCAAAAGCACGATCGGGGAACTTCGCGATGGCGCGCAGTACTTCGTTGTTTTGCTGCACCAGATCAGCGGGGGAGGGATCCTGTGCCCACTTCAGGCCCATGTAAACGCACAATCGCTCGATGCCCATGCGGTCGGCATAAACGAGGAGTGCCTGGAGGCGTTCCTCCGGCGTGAGGCCGGGAACGCCGGACATGTGGCAATGCAGATCCCAAATACGCATGGAGTGAATTGAAGCTGACCTGGTTCAACACAGCAATGTTTTCTTTGCGGGCCTGCGGAGGCGCTTCATTTTGCGCCCATGTCCACCACCAAGCCCACCGACGTCCGAGTCACCGCCGCTGAAGTTTTCTTCCTGCCTGTTACAATGCGTGTCCCGCTGAAGTTCGGCCCAGAAACGGTGACCAGCGCCGTCTGCTTGCGGGTGCGGGTGACGGTGGCCGACAGGAGTGGCAAAACGGCGCAAGGCTGGGGCGAAACGCCACTCAGCGTGTCATGGGTTTGGCCGAGTTCTCTGAGTGTGGCCGTGCGTGCACAGCGAATGCAGGATTTTTCCACGCTGCTAGCTCAGCGGCTTGTGGAGAGTGGCTTCACCGGTCATCCAATGGAGATCGGCCAGGATTTCATGCACGGCCCGTTGGCAGCGACCTTGAAGGAAGCCAATGCTGCGGCGGGCGGGGATGCCATGCCCTACCTGGGTTCGCTCGTGGCCTTCAGCGCCTTTGACATTGCTGTGCATGATGCGTATGGCGTGCTGCTCAACCGCGACATCTACTCCACGTACAATGCGGAGTTCATGAACCGCGACTTGGCCGCCTTCATCACGCCGGAAACTGGCAGCGGCATTGAGTTTAAAGGTCGCTATCCGCAAGACTACCTCGTGATGGATGCACCGAAACAACTGCCGGTATGGCATCTTGTTGGCGGCGTGGATGCGCTAGAGGCGGCGGATTTAAACGGCACCGAGCCGAACGATCAGCACCCGCTGCTGCTGGCAGACTGGATCAAACGCGACGGCTTGAAATGCCTCAAGGTGAAGCTGCGTGGCACAGATGCGGCATGGGATTTTGAGCGCATGCAGCGCATTGGCCGCATTGGTTTCGCCGGTGGCGTGAAATGGCTCAGTGCTGACTTTAACTGCACCGTGAAGGAACCCGGTTATGTGAATGACATTCTTGATCGGCTGCTGCGCGATGAGCCGGAGATTTATGCACGCACGCTGTATGTGGAGCAGCCGTTTCCGTATGATCTGGAGGCGCACCAGATCGACGTGCGCAGCGTATCGGCTCGCAAGCCGTTGTTCCTTGATGAGAGCGCGCATGACTGGGAGTTCGTGCGCCTGGGCCGTCGTCTCGGCTGGTCCGGCGTGGCCTTAAAGACCTGCAAAACCCAGACCGGTGCGTTGCTGAGCCTGTGCTGGGCCAAAGCGCATGGCATGCCGCTGATGGTGCAGGATTTGACGAACCCGATGCTCGCGATGATCCCGCACGTCCGCCTGGCGGCCCATGCGGGAACAATTCAAGGTGTGGAATGCAATGCGATGCAATTCTATCCCGACGCTTCATTGCCGGAGCAGGAAGTTCATCCGGGACTGTTCCAACGTCGTAACGGCATCGTGGACTTGGGCACGATCCGTGGGCCTGGTTTTGGCTACCGTGCGGATGAGGTGAAGCGTACGCTCACGGCAGTTCCTCAATCGTGAGCGTGTAGCGGTGCGGGCTGTCGGCGTTGCCAAGGATGATTTGGTTTTCGCCGGTTTTCAGCGGGCTGGAGATGCAACCTGCATCGACGCTAACGTGCGTGCCATTCACCCAGGAGCCAAGTTTGCTGCCGCGGTCGCGCAGGACAAAATGACCGTCCTCGAAATCGATTTCGCAATGATTGCGCGAGAGCTGATAGGGATGCGGTTCGTCGATGGAAAGGTCGTTGCGTGAGAGAGAGGACACCGCCGTGTCGAAGTAAATGCGGCCGATACGGAAGGGCAGCTTGGTTATCGTTTTATCCACCTGTGGATGGTCCAGGCCGGTCTCATCGTAGTGCGAGCGAATCTTCACTCGGAAGACAGGTTCCTTGGCTGGCTTGGGTTTGGCTGATACCAGCGGCACCGTGGCATTGGTGGTCGTGGAAAGCAGCAGGTCGGTCCTGCGGATGCGTTCAAACAGAGTGGCGAGATACACATGCAGGCGGTCGGGGCGCTGGATGATCTGCTCTTCAAACTCCGCTTCAGCAATGGTTTCCAAGGTGGTATTCTCCAGCGCGGAGGCGGTGGCGGAGCGCGGGCGGTCCATGATCATGCCCATCTCCCCAATGATTTCGCCTGGGCCGATTTTGGCGAGGGATTGTATGCCGTGGGAGGTGTTGATGGAGATCTCAACCAGTCCGCTGACGATGAAGTAAGCCTCCTGTGACTTGTCGCCTTCACGGAAAATGACCTGTCCTCGTTGAAAATGCTCGGTTGCCATGGTGCGGAGAATATGGGGTGGCCCTACAAGGTCAAGCCTCAGGTCGGGAAGTTTAGAGGCGACGAATCATTACGTTACGAATGCGTGACTGTGTGGCGTAGGTGGCGAATCCAAAGGGCTTACACTTGTCAATGTCACCCGCTCGCAGACTCAGCTTGCGGCCTTTGGTGCTGGTGTTGACGAAGAGTTTGTCGTTGATCCAGGCCCGCAGTTCATCATCTCGAACCTCAATGCGCACTTTGTGCCAGCGGTTGTTTTCAAAGTAGGCATTGCCACGGGTGGAGTTTTCGCTGGCGTCCATGTCGTCGATGCTGGAAATGCCCACGAGCGTGCCGCCCCAGCCGCCGATGACGAGCGAGGCATGCGAGTCGTTGACTGGAAAGGTCACGGTGCCGAAGAAGTCATTTCCCGCTACGCGCATGGCTTCATATTCGATGGAGTAACGCGTGACGGGCAGTCCGGTCGTTTTCCATTTCTGCGCATCTAGTCGTACCCCGGTCATAGGCTGGCCGGGTTGCAGGTCAATCTCGCCCGACTGGATGGAAACGCGGCCCTCTTCGGCAATGCCGGAGGCCTGCCATGAAGAGGCAAACTCATCTGTCAGCAACTTCCATTCGTGGCGCGGTGCCGGGCCGCAATGTGTGAGCATAAAAAAGAGGCAGAGCCATGCGGCCCTGCCTCCTGAGGATTGTATGGCGCTGCGCATCAGCCTTTCACGTCGTAGCAGGAGATGAACTCCTGGTCACGCAGGTAAAGCTTGCCGTTGCTGATGACGGGATGCGTCCAGATTCTGCCATCTGGAGCCCGCTGGGATGTTTGTGCCTGGAGCTTGAAGCTGCTCACCATCTCCCAGCCTTTGTCAGAAACTTTGACCAGCGCGATGGTTCCTTCCTTTTCTGACTGGCAGTAGAGCATGCCGTCTGCACAGGCTACAGCACCTTTGCCGATACCCTTGTCTTGCCATACGATCTCACCAGTTTTGAAATCTTGGCAGGTCCAGCCGCCCTTGTCGCTAAAGCCATAGAGCTTGCCATCGACAAGAATGACGCCGCCATGATGATTCTGCATGTCTTTGTTGGAGTACACTTCGATGGCGTTGCTGCCATCGATCTTCACGGATTTGCTGCCTACCTTATAGCCTGCGGTCACGTAAATCTGGCCGTCATTGTAAATGGGTGTGGGAATCACAGCCACGTCACCTGGGAAATCCGTTTTCCACAGAACTTTGCCTGCTTTCGAGACACCCAAGATCGTTTTTTGGAGTAGTTGCACGTACTGGCGTTGACCGCCGATTTCGGCAGGGATGATGGATGAATATTGTGCGTCTTGAGGCACGTCAGATGTCTGCCACTGCACCTCGCCCGTTTTCGCATTGATGCCCGCCATGGCACCTTTGGGGCCGCCAGGCGTCACGAGAACAAGATCGCCATCAACCAGTGGTGACTCGGTGTATCCCCAATTCTGCAGTTTGCCTCCGAGATCCTTGACCATACTTATGGACCATTCTTTCTTTCCAGATTCAGCGTCGGCGCAAATCAGATCACCCTGGCCGCCCAAGGCGTAAACCTTGCCACCTGCAACAGTGGGGGTGCTACGAGGTCCATTGCCCCATTTATTTTTGTACATGGCTCCGACGGCGGTTTCCCACTGCTTCTTGCCGGTGGCGGTGTCGATGCAGATGAGCTTCTCCTCGGCATCGTACAACCCCAGGGTGTAAAGCTTGCCTCCCACAATGGCGAAACCAGAGTAGCCGAGTCCTGCATCTTCATTCACCCACAGGCGTTTCGGACCATCGGTAGGCCACTTTTTGAGCAGACCTTTTTCCTTTGAGACATCGTCACGTCCCGGACCGCGCCACTGCGGCCAGTCGCCTGGGGCACCGCCTGAACCGCCGCCGCTGAGAAGTGCCTGATCTGCCTTGCTGAGAGCGGTGATTGGCAGAGTAGTAACGGAGCCGTTTTCACGTTTCAGAGTGACTTTGCCCCCTGCGACACTGACGAGTTCGGCTTTAATTTCGTGGGCACCTGAGGCGTCCTTCCAGATGCGGATTTCAGCACTGGCCCCGAGGGCTAGGCAAAGTGACAACAGAGCGGTGGTGGTGATCTTCATGGTTTGGTGGAATAGGCGGCTACGATCAAAACGGTCAATGGGCCTCGGGTTTTAGCACAGACTGCTACTTTCGCTGCATTCTATGTCGGGGAGTTTTTCATCCGCCCATGTCTTTGAGCAGGGATTCGGCGGCGGTTCGGGAGGGCTGCTCCTTGAAGCGGTCGTCTTTCAGCGTCTCGCGCAGAAGTTTGCGTGCGTCGGTGGCTTTTTCACTGCGGCGGAGCATTTCAGCTCGATAGAGCCTCAAACGCAGCAACTCGGCAGGATCCTGGGTGGTGGATTCGGCATGTTCGAGGAGGTCAATGGCCTGTGGCAACTTGGATTGAAGAGCGGAGAGCAGAGCGGTGAGTTCGAGGAGGTGCGGCCGGTGGCGTTTTTCGGCATATTCGGTGAGCGCGGTTTTGATGCGGCCATCTGGCTCACCTGCGAGGCGCAGTGCCATGCCTTGATAGAGCGCGTAATCCCGGTCATCGCCCTCGCCGAGCTTGGCCCCGATGCCTTTGCCAAAGGGGCGATACAGGGGATCACCCAGGACGACATTCATCCACGATAGTGCCGGCGTGGCATTCCATGCGGCCTCGCCAACGGTGAAGCCTTCCAGGAGGCGCTTGTTGAAAATGTCGAAGTGCAGTGTGAGCGCGAGGTAGGGCTCAAACACATTGCCAAAGGTGACAGCGGCCCCGTGCGAGAGCAGTGGACCGACCCAAGCCCTGTCATGCGAGCGGATGATACTGGCGCTGAAAGAATGCAGATGGCAGGCGATGGCCCCGCGCTTGAAATGAAACGAGGGCGAAGCGAGCGCTCCGGTGATGTGATCGGTGTACCATCCGAAGTAGAGAATCGTGTCAGGCAGCGGCCAGCCATCACGCGCCACATCCTCGGAGTGGTCGATGAACACGGGGATGCCGGCGCGGCGATAAGAGTCGGCACAGTTCAGGAGCCAGTTTTCGCCCTCCTTGTACGCGCCGGTCTTATTGGCGAGATCAATCACGCCGCGGCCCAGCAGACCGATCTGCTCGGCATGGATGGCATCGTCGATCATGCGTTTCACCGTGGGGTCGTCAGGCCCGTCCAGTCTGCCGACGATCAGCAGTCCGGACGAGTTTTGAGCATGGGGAAACCGCGTCTGTTGGTCGAAGTAGGGATTGCGCAGGCCACCTTGAATCGGCGGATTGGTGAGGCCGAGCACGGCGAGTTCCGAATCAACGCTGGCCTCGTCTTCCTGCGACTGCTTGGGTTTTTGCGCGGCACGGCGGATTTGAAAGGGGACGCCCCGCATGAGCACCAGGACGCGTATCTTATTGGACGGAGCTAGAGGGGAGGGGATGCCGTCGCCTGTGAGTGGTTTGCCCGGCCGGGGTGGCTCCGTGTTCCACCAGTGCCTGGATTCAAAGAGCTGGAGCAGTGGGCCGCGCAGATGCGCTTCGAATTCGCCGCGTGACATGGAGTCTTCCTGCGAGCAGCGCAGTCCGATAACGCGCTCCTTGGGAATGTGGCGTTTCTCAGCGTAGTAGGCGGCGAGTTCGGCGGAGCCGGGGAAATCCGGATTGAACACGACGGCGGTTTCAGCTGCGGCATCCCAGTCGGCGAGGAGCTGGGCGCGGGCCGGAAGTGTGAACACCAGCAGGAGCAGGGCAGCGGAGAAATGACGAATGACGAATGCGGAATGACGAATCAATGCAGTTCTAGGCAAAGGTGGCCGCGCAGGAGAAAAACATGGCGCGTCATTCGTCATTCCTGCTCGTGCGTAGTGCTTCATGACCATTCCAACTTGAGTCCATCGTAGGCAATGTTTACCGCTGGAGGCAGTCGGGGGTCTTCCACGGCATGCATGATCTCGCACTGGATGTGGGTGAACCAGGTCTGGCGCGGCTGGAGTTCACGCTGAACGGCTAGGCTCTCTTCAAAACTCATGTGCGTGGGGTGCGGCGTGTGGCGCAGAGCGTCGATGATGAGCGTATCGACTCCGCGCAGCAATTCGAGCGTATGCGGCAGCAGCGTTTTGCAGTCAGGGATGTAGGCGCAGATTTTTTTCCCAGCACGTGAGAAAAGAAAGCCGATCGTGTCCACCTTGCCATGCTGCACGGGGAGAGGGGTGATCGTCGTCTCGCCCAGGTGAAACGGACCGTGAATCGGTTTCGGAAATGGCTTCAAATAGCCGCGATAACGGTTCTCGCCATTGAAGGCATAGATGAACATGCGCTCCAGCACGCCAAGGCACTCCGGTGTGGCGTAGATCGGCAGGAAATGATCGGCCTCGGTGGTAAAACGACGCAGATCGTCAAAGCCGGTGAGGTGGTCCATGTGCGGATGCGTGAAGATCGCAGCATCCAGGCTGCGGATGTTTTCGCGCAGGCACTGCATGCGGAAATCCGGCCCGGTATCCACCACCCATGCCGCCTCTGGAGTATGAATGAAAACGGAGCTGCGCAGCCGCTTATCCCTCGGGTCGGTGCTACGGCACACCGCGCAGTCACAACCAATCACCGGTATGCCGACAGAGGTGCCGGTGCCGAGGAATGTGAGTTGCATGGACATGGGGTTTAAAGAAAGTGTCCCGGTAGTGTTAGCCAAGATTTGAAACTTTCACAGGCCGAGATGTGGTGAAATACGGCTGCATTGTTTTCATGTATGAGCGAATCCATCAATCCCTATGCACCACCGGCTGCCAAGATCTTGAGTCGTCCCCAGAATCCAATCGGGATGTGGACGATTTTCGTCGATGCCTGGAGAATTCTTCGTGCTCGATTCGTGGTGATCTCAGCCCTGGTGTTGCTGGTCTGGACTCCATGCGGGTTGTTCAGCAGCTACATGGACTATTTTGTCTTCGATCCAGCTGACATTAAAGCATCTTACAATTTCAGTCGGCTGCTTTATTACTTGGTTGGTGTCATCGCCACCGCAGGAATGGTCCATGTGGCGCTCTCGCACTCTTCCGATGGCACTATCACCGTTGGGCAGGCGTTTCGCGCAGGTTTGAGAGCGTGGCCTCGAATGGCGTGGACGCAGTTTCTGACCGATGCGTTTCTGGTGCTTTCCTTTGTTTTGCTGGTGGTGCCTTGTCTCTATCTCATGCCAAGGCTCTTTCTGGTCGAGAGCGTGGTCGTTTGCGAAGGGCTTTCGGGAAACGCCGCCATTGATCGTAGTTATGCACTCACCCGTGGGCATTATTGGAAAGTTTTTCAATTCATGCTGGTCGTGACTGGAATCATGGGAGGGTGGCTTGCTTTTTGCTGGTTTGCACCAGCATTTCTCTCCCTGCCAGACCACTGGCTTTTGGACGTTGCCTTGAATCTCATCGCTGACGTCATCTCAGCCTATGAGACGGTTCTGGTGTTTTGCCTATATCGCGCACTGGCTCAGCTCTCTGACAAATCATATCAGGCATGAGCCTCATCAAGGTCGGGTTTGCTACTCCACCTCCTGCACCGGACGATCCACCGAGCCTTTGTTCCAGCGGCCATCCAGAGTGAACGATAGATGTGGAGTGTAGAGCTGCGGTTCGAGCAGGAAGGAGTCGTGGCCTTTGTCAGAATGCACGGTAATGTGCATGTTGGAGACTTCGGCTTTTTCGAGGTGGCCGACGAGTTCCGCCTGCTCCTCGGGGTAGAAGCAGAAGTCGCTGTCGATGCTGAAGACGAGGTAGTGCTGTCCGGCGGCAGCGCTGCGGGCGAAGAGCTCGGCATAGGTTTGCACCCCGGCATCCCCAAGGGGATCGTAGCGCAGCCACATGTCGGCGATGCGCAGGTAGGTGTTGGCATCGAAGCGTTTCACGAATTTCTTGCCTTGATGCAGCATGTAGCTCTCGACGTTGTGTTGGACGCGATACCACGAAAGAGAAGCGCCGCCGTTCTTCACGTCCTGCCGCGCACGGCGCTCGATGGCATCGAGATGCACAAAGGTCTTGTGGCTGATCATGCGCGCGAGGGCGAGGCCGTACTCGGGGGCCTGGCCGTCATAAAAATTGCCACCACGGAAGTGCGGATCGTTTTCAATGGCGAGCACCTGCTCGAACAGTGTCAGACGCGTGAGCACCGTCGTGCGGCAGCCGCTGGCGATGGGGACGACGAGTTTGACACGCTCGGGATGCAAGGTGGCGAGATTGATGGCGAGCAAACCGCCAACGGACGCCCCCATGACGGCATGGAGTGTTTTGATGCCGAGGCTGTCGAGCAGGGCGAGCTGGGACTTCACCACATCGCTGGTGCGCACCTCAGGAAAGGCGCTGCCGTAGGGCTTGCCGGTGGCGGGGTTGATTGAAGCCGGACCGCTGCTGCCGTAGCAGCCGCCGAGGTAGTTGGCGCAGATGATGAAATAGCGCTTGGTATCCAGTGCCTTGTCCGGCCCGATGAACAGATCCCACCAGCCAGTGTGGATGTCTTCAGTCCAGCGCTGATCGGTATCGGGCACTTCGGTGTTGATGCCCGCCGCGTGCTGGCTGCCGGAGAGGGCGTGAAACAGCAGGATGGCGTTTGATTTGGTGGCGTTGAGCTTGCCGTAGGTTTCGTAGGCGACCGTGATTTGCGGCAGTTGGGCACCGCTGGCGAAAGTGAACGGTTCCTGGGTGCTTCCGGTATGGAAAAATTTGGTTTCTGCTGTTTTGGCGGCCTTCGACATGAGGGGCGGAAGAAACAGGGTTTTGGAGTTGCGGCAAGGCGGATTGCTCGCCGCAAGATGCAGCAGGCCCGATTCCCGCAGCGGTAGGATAAAACGATGGTTGGTGGTTGGCTTGAATGTGCTTTGGTACCGCTGAACATTTTTAGTCTCCAGCCGTCCACCCATGCTTGATCCGTTTGTCACTCTCGAAGAAGCCGGTTTCTCACTGCGGCAGACTCGCGGCGTGGACCGGCTGGCCGGGTGGTCGCCCGAACTGATCGCGGGCCTGGACTGGGTGCGGATCTCCGAGCTGGCGCGTGCGATTGCTGCGGAATCAGGCTGCGAACTGGCGGGTTCGCGCATCATGCCGGATGGGGCAGTGCTGTTTGGCATGATTGAGGAGCCCAAGTCGGCGAAAGCCCGGCGGGCGATGGTGAAGATCGCCCCATGGAACGAATGGGGGGCCACGCAGGAGACGGTGCAGCTTTTTGCCCAGGAGGTGCGCACGGCTCGCAACACGCGTGGCATTTTGATCGCGCCAGCGGGTTTCAGTCCGGCGGCGCTGCGCATGGCGCAGGAACTGCGCATCGAAGCCGTGGATGCCGTGGGGTTGGACGCCGCCGTGCGGGCGCTGCCGGGCGATAAAAGTGATTTTCTCTTCGTCGTCACTACGGCGGGGGATTTCGCCACGCCCACCTGCCCGATCTGCATGAAAAAGCTGCAGCGCTTTGAGCAGGAGACCTTGGAGCTGCCTTCACGCACGTTCGACATGGACGGACTCATTGCCGACAATGTCGTATGTGACCGCCTCGAAGTGGTGGCTGGCTGTGAAGTGACGTTTTTGCAGGAGGTGCGGGCACGCTCGATCTCGGTTTCGGGTCATGTCTCGGGGGATTTCGTGTGTGAAGGGCCGGTGATCTTGGAACAGGGAGGCACTTTATCCGGCACGGTGGCGGCGCGCTCGCTGGTGGTGCGTGATGGAGGCGAACTGCTGGGGCAGTTCCGCATCCTTGAAGGTGAGCTGGGTTCATTTGTGAAGCCTGCAGTGCGCTGGCACTGGCGCTGTGCGGCTACGGACGGGCGGCGCGAGTGTGCCTGGGTGATCTTTGAGCCGCATCAGTGAAGCGCGAGATCGTTCTTGGCACGCAGGGCCGGGCTGTGGCATGTAACGGCCATGTCTCCCAACTCCTCCGGCCCCGGCGCTCTGCTTCGACTGGTGTTTTATGCCGCCGCCATTGTCATGGCGTTGCTGCATGTGTTTGTGACGTTTCGTGGCCTGAGCAGTGCTGAAGGTATGAATCAGGCGCAGCTCGCGCGGCAGATCGCCCGCACGGGATCGTATCAGACGCATGTGATCGAGCCGTATGCTTGGGCGCAGATGGAGGCCGCGCAAAAGCAGCCCACGCCGTTGGCCATGCCAGAGACTGTGCAGCCGCCACTACAGCCGCTGCTGTGGTCCGTGCCATTCCGTTTCATGAAGCGATGGGAGGTTTACGATCCGTCCACCGGAGGTTCCGTTTTCCTGCTGGACCGTGTCATTGCGTGTTTTGGGGTGACGTGGTATTTGCTGACGATTTTTTTCACGCATGGTGCTGCACGGCGGCTTTTTGATGAACAGGTCGCATCCATTGCAGCCATCGCGTTGCTGGTTTGTGAGCCAGCTTGGGAGCTGATGGTCAGTGGCGCGCCGCGTGGGCTGCTGGTGCTGCTTTTTGCGCTGGCGTTTCGCCTCTATGCGTCTGTGGCGGTTCGTGCCGTGGAAAATCGCGGCATGCTTGTGCCGCTGGCTCTGCTGGGGATCGTGTGCTCACTGATGGTGCTCACGCACTGGATGGCCCTTTGGATCGTGCTGGGGGTCATTGTTGGTTTAGCCGTGTTTCTTCCTCGTGGGAAAGCGGGAGTTCTATTGGTGGCTTTAGTCCCGGCGTTGACACTCATCGCCTGGGGCTGGTGGAACGCCCAGCTTTGCGGCGATCCTCTCGGTGGCATCAAGGCACTGTTTCAGGCGCAATCTTCTGCCGTGGCGCATGACCTGCTGCTGCGAGATTTCTCCCCCAGCTTGCCGCTGCTCCAGGTGGATGACCTGCTGCGTCGGGTCGGCCTCGGCTGGCAGGATCAGTTGGGGCTGCTCATCGCGTATCTGGGTTATGTCGTGCCCGCACTGCTGTTTTTTCTTGCCCTCATGCACCGCTTTCGCAAGGCGGAAGCCGCTTCGGCACGCTGGACACTGGCGGTTGTTTTTGCCTGCGTGACCATCGCCATGGGCCTCCTCGGTCTGAACGACAAAGAGAAGGATGGCAACGCCCTCTACATCGTGCTCATGCCCGCCATGTCCACCTTCGGCGCGGCAATGCTTGTGGTGCTGTGGTCCCGCTTTCAAATGGCTGGAGACTTCATGTCTCGCTGGGGTGCGCCGCTGGTGGCGTTGCTCATCACAGCGCTGCCCATGGCGGTGAATCTGCCGGTGGTGATGAAATTCGGCCTGACCATGAGGGGCAAAATCCCGCCGCATTGGCCGCCCTTCATACCTGATCGTGTTGCCATCCTGCGCTCGCTCACGGAGAAGAATGAGTTCATCATCTCGGACTCGCCCGCCTTCGTCGCCTGGTATGGCGACGTCCCCTGCGTGAACCTTTGCACCCAGCGCGCTGACTACGAAGTCATGAAATCAAAGGCCGAAGCGCGCGGCGTGAAACTGGCTGGTTTCGTCATGACACCTGTTTCCGCCAAAGCTGAGCGCATCACTGACATCTACACCGGCCCCTATTCGGAATGGCGTGACCTCATCGTTCGTGGCCCCATGCTCGCCTTCGACCGCGATTTTTCGCCCAGCCCGGAGTTTCCTTTCAAAAACCCCATTCCACTGGTTGGACAGACGGTGGGTGACAAGGAGCACCTGAGCCTGCCGATGGTTTTTTATACGGACAAGGCCAGGTCGGTGAAGAAGTGAGCGCTAGAGTGCGAGGCAAGTTTTAAAAAATCTCAATGTGTCCGCCAGATGATAATGCCAGTAGTCCCAGGTGTGTCCGCCGGAAAATTCTTCATACACATGCGGGATGCCTGCGGTTTGCAGATCACGGTGCAGCGTACGGTTGTGTTCGATCAAGATGTCTTCCGTGCCGCAATCAAAGCGCAGAGGTGGCAGATGTGAGTTCAGTTTTGCGCAATCAATGACCGCAAGAGGGGCGGTGTCGTTAAGTTCAAACTCCGCCAGCGATTCCTCCACAAAGCCCTGCATCTGCGTCACATTTGTGATGCTGCTATGTGCGCTGATGCCAGCGAATTTGTTTGGATTCAGCAAGCCGAGCCGCAGTGCGCCATAGCCGCCCATTGACAGTCCGCCGATGAAACGAGGTGCATCCTTACAGCGTGCATCAATCTCCACTGCGGCTTCCGGCACCTCATCCACGATCCAACGGGCGTAATCGGCATCGCGATGCCGCACGTAGCCGGAGCCATCGCCCCAGAGGCCGTCTGATGGCATCGCCAGCATCATGGGGGGCAGATTCTCTCCTTTAATAAGACGATCAAGCACCTGATGCGCCCCGCCTTTGTACAACCAGGCCCAGTGGCTACCGTAAACGCCGTGCAGTAAGATCACCAGCGGCAGCTTTTCCACCTTGGACTCTGGCGGCACATAGAAGCTGATGTCCGCACGACGGCGCAGCGCCGCCGACTTCGCTGTGGCGTGATGGATGCCACCACCGATGGATGCTGATTCAAAAGTGCGGAAGCTCATTTCACGCGAGGATGTCCTTGATCACCTTTGCGCCTTCGACGCCGCTGAGGCGTGCATCCAGCCCCTGGAACTTGAAGCTGAAAGCATCGTGATTGATGCCGAGCTGATGCAGCATGGTGGCGTGCAGATCGTGGACGGTCGTGATTTTTTCGACGGCGGCATAGCCGAGATCGTCCGTGGAACCATGAACGATGCCTCCTCGGATTCCAGCACCCGCGATCCACACGGACATGGCCTTGTTGTGATGGTCGCGGCCACTTCCGCCTTGCGACATTGGGGTGCGACCAAATTCGCCAGCCCAAACGATAAGGGTCTCATCCAGCATGCCGCGTTGTTTGAGATCGGTGATGAGCGCCATGCATGCACGGTCAATTTCCTGCGCCTTCAACGCTATGCCTTCTTTGACACCACCATGATGGTCCCAGTCCTTGTGATAGAGCTGGATGAAGCGAGTGCCACGCTCGGCGAGGCGGCGTGCGAGAAGGCAGTTGGATGCGAAGGAGCCGTCTCCCGGCTGGCAGCCGTACAGCTCCAGGGTTTTCGCGCCTTCCTTGCTGACATCCATCAAATCGGGCACGCTGGACTGCATTTGAAAAGCCATCTCGTATTGGGCGATGCGTGTGGCGATTTCGGGATCGTCCACGATGGCGTCGTGCTGCTTGTTGATCGCGTTGATTGCCGCCACATCACGGCCTTGCTGATCACGCGTGATGCCATTCGGGTTGGTGAGGTAAAGCACGGGATCGCCCTGGGCACGCAGCTGCACGCCTTGATACTTCGAGGGCAAAAATCCGCTGCTCCACTGGCGTGCGGCGATGGGCTGGTTTTGTCCACCTTTGCCGAGCGAGGTCAAGACGACGAAGCCCGGCAGATCCAAAGCCTCGGTGCCGAGGCCGTAGGTGATCCACGAGCCCATGCTCGGGCGGCCGGCGATCTGCGAGCCTGTATTCATGAACATGTGCGCCGGATCGTGATTGATCGCGTCCGTGGTCATGGAGCGGATCAGGCAGATGTCGTCGATCACGCTGCCGATCTGGGGGAACAGCGAACAGATCTCAGTCTGGTTCTTCCCAAATTTGGCGAATGGATGCTGCGGTCCGAAGCAATTCAAAGGCTTGCCCTGCAACTGCGCGAGCTGCTGCCCTTTCGTGAACGACTCGGGCATCGGCTTTCCGTTCATCTCGGCAAGCTTTGGTTTGGGATCAAAAGTCTCCAGATGCGATGGCCCGCCTGCCATGGTGAGCCAGATCACTCGCTTGGCCTTCTGTGGCAGGGGCAGAGTGCCTAGCACACC
>Ga0214188_100092_pt1 | contig 23782 bp, 22 predicted proteins | sample TroBogEpilimnion_5_FD_153026 | JGI IMG/M metagenome (GOLD analysis project Ga0214188, IMG submission 153026) | Freshwater microbial communities from Trout Bog Lake, WI - 01JUL2008 epilimnion | ecosystem: Environmental > Aquatic > Freshwater > Lake > Epilimnion/Euphotic zone | place: Trout Bog...
CTCGGCCATCGGCTACCTCACCCCCAACCAGTTCGAAACTCAGCACATCAACCTCAACTAATTAAGCGTCTCTGGTCCAATATTGCGTTGCACCTCACCACGAGATCGGCGAGTGGCCCCAGAGGGTTAGGTGGCAAAGCAACCGCTGCTGGTGAACTTTGTGAGAGTGCATTGGCGAGCGGTGCCACGGGAGTGGGTTGCGCAGCAGGGCTAATTTTCCCTGAGACAGATGTTAACGAAAAATCTTTGTTAATGTCCATGGCTGTAAGTCTAACGTTTTGCTAAGGTATTGACCGGGTTATTCGAACACAGATTACACGCATCGGCTTAGCATAATGCACTACCGATAGTAGTCCGCATATAGCGATTAATTTGGAATCGTCAAACTTTGCATTTGAGAAAACCTCGGTTTAAAAATTGAGAAAATTTACACTAGTAACAGGATATGACCTCAGCTATTGCTTTATAAATGGACATATAAAATATTTAAAATCAGCGATTTGCGCAAGCCGCGCCAACCTGATTTAAGTCCCTGAATGGCCGCTCGGGCGCAGCTTCCGCATGCCCTGTCCCGGCCCGACGAGAAACACCCCCGTTGGAACGGTGGAAACTGCGCGAGCTACTCCACGCTGTACACCTGCACGCGTCCCATCGCCGCCCACTGGCCGGGCTTGACCTTGCCGGGGCTGGTGATCACACTCGTGACGAGGCTCTTGCCATCGGCCGTGAAGCGAGCGCGGGTCAGGCGGGACTTGGTGTCCATGGAGGTCACGAGGCTGCCATCCGCCGCGCTGAAGACGGCGGCATTCCAGGTGCCCTGGGCTTGGCGACCGGCCATGAGGAAATGCTGTCCATCCGGATGAAATACCAGCGTCTCCATCAGGCCGGAGCCGTGCTGACCGTCTTTGATTTGATCAATGCGCTTGCCCGTGCGCCAGTCCCAGCGCTGCCAGGTCATCTTGCCGTTGCCCGCCATGGGATCGACCATCGGCCCCATGCCGCAGCCGAGCAGCGCATTGCCATCGGGAGAAAAGGCTAGGCTGTAGATGCCCCCGGAGTAGTGATGGGACTTGGTGGTACCCCAGGAGGTGAAGTCCGGCGTGGTCCATTGCGAGACCGGCTTGCCATCCTGCGCCTGCACATCCCACACCCGCACCTCGCCCAGCATATTGGCTGCCGCGAGGTGCTTGCTATCAGGACTGAAAACGCAGCTCAGTACTGGCGGCGTGTGGCTGTAGCTGGCCACGAGCGCGCCGCTAGCGGTGTCATACACCCGCACGGACGGTTCCGTCTCCGCCGCAGGCTCATACTTCCAGCCCCCGGCAAGGTACTGGCCCGTCACGCTGGCCACGCGCTTGCCATCGGGCGAGAGCGCGAGCTGCCAGCTCCAGAATGTGTGCGCCTTGACCTCGCGCGTGCATTGGCGCGTGCTGACATCATGCCACAGCAGCATGCCATCGTAGCCGCCAGAGATGAGCGTCTTGCCATCTGGCAGCAGCACGCAGCCGCTGGCGTAGGAGCTGTGCGTTTTTTCAAACACAGCCATCTTGCCGGTCGCGGTCTCCACGGCATGCACGCTGCCGTCCATGCAGGCGGCGTAGGCCTGCGCGCCATCTGGTGTGGAGGCTAGGCCGAGCACGCTGAAGGGCAGTTCGTATTGCTTGATGCGGGTGAGTTTCATGGGCGGTCTCAGGCGAGGATGTCGCGGATGGGCTCCACCTTGTTTTCCACGCGGTGGAAGGTGGGCATGCCGGGCAGATCGTACTCCGCATACGGATCAATGCCCAGCGCGGTGAAGATGGTGGCGAAGAGATTCTGCTCGCTGTACGGCTTCTCTGTCACGTCCACGCCGTCGATGTCCGTGGCCCCCGTGACCACGCCGCGCTTCAGGCCGCAGCCGGTCATCATCATGCTCCAGGCATTGGGGTAGTGCTCGCGTCCGCGTGCCGCATTCATCCACGGACTGCGGCCAAACTCGCCCATGGCAATGACCAGCGTGGAGTCCAGCAGCCCACGATCTTCCAGGTCGGTGATCAAATGGTAAAGTACACGGTCAAGCTCGGGCACGAGCATCTGGTGAATCTCATGGTTAAACACATGATTGTCCCAGTTCATACCATTGGCCACCATCACAAACGGCGCACCATTTTCCACCAGATGCCGAGACATCAGCGCATGCTGCGCAAAGCTGCCCGGCCCGTAGCGCTCGCGGTCGGCGGCGGGGAGTTTGTTGACGTCAAACAGGTCCGCGCTCGCGCTCAAGCCCTTCAGGCGTTCAAAGGCCGCGTTCTGGCTGCGCGCCACCGCACTGCTGCGGTCACGCTCATACTTTGCGGTCAGGAATTTCCGCAGCGTCTCGCGCGATTCCCCATCATGCTGCGGGATGCTCGCGCTTTCACTGTTCAGCATCTTCGAGTAGTCCCCGCCCAGCCGCACCGGCGCATACTCCGCGCCGAGCCAGCCCGCCCAGTTGCCCGCCTTGAAGCCCTCGAATTCATTGCCACCGGGGATGGGATCGAGAAAGATGAAGTTCGGCAGCTTCGCATCGAGCTGCCCCATCGCCTGCGCCAGGCTGCTGCCCAGCGTGGGCCGCGTGAAGCCCGCACGCTCCGGGCTGCCGCGCTGCAGCAGATTGATCGCTAGCGCATGCTCCGGCTGGTTCGTCTTCATGCTGCGCACCACATTCAGCTTGTCCGCAATGCTAGCGCACTTGGGCATGAGCGATGAAAAATGAATCCCCGGAATCTTCGTCGGCATGCTGCCAAACGGCCCATTGCCCGGCCGTCCCGGCTTCGGATACCACGTTTCAAACTGGCTCGGCGCGCCACACAGCCACAGCAGGATGCAGTGCTTCTGCGCCTTCTTGGTTTCCTCTGCGAAGACCGGATTTTGAAACAACCCCGTGAAGCTCGCCGTGCTGGCCAGCGCACCGCCCGTGAGGCCCTTCAAAAAGAGCCGCCGGTGCAGCGTGTGCTCACCGGTGGGGCAGCGGGGATGGGGATCGCGGAGGTTCATCAGGGCAGGGGGAAAGGGGCGCGGGAAAATTACAGCGTTTCGCGGCGGTTTATAGCATGGTTTTTTCCACGCGCCAGACTGCGGGGCGCAGACAGGCCCAACCCCCTTACTTCGCCAGCACCGCGATCTCCGCATCGCTCAGCGCGCGGTCCCAGAGGGTGAATTCATCCATCGCGCCACTCAGGTGGCGGATGGCCACGCCGCCGGAACTGCGGCGGTCATTCCAGTTGCCGAGTTCGGCCATGCCGATCTTCAGCGGCATGGTTTCCTTGAGAGCAGAGCGGGTCAGCAGCTCGCCATTGGCATAGTGCCGCACTTGCTGGGCGGCAGGATCAAACACCACCGCCAGATGCGTCCAGCGGCCAAAGCGTTCCGGCGTGAAAAGCACGGGGGTGTCGTGGTCGGCATGATGCGCACCGTTGCTGCCGGCGATGCCGAGGCGTACTTTGCCATCCCGCGTGATCTGCCAGTGGATTTTGCGGTCGCCCCAGCTTTCGGACATGAAGAGGGAGTTGAACGCGCGGTCGAGGCCGTTCACCCGCACCCACACGGCCATGGTCAGCGTCTTCGTTTCGCCAGGAATGTTCAGCCGTACGCGGTCGCTCACGTTGCGAAATTCCAGGGCGCGTTTGCCCGGCCAGCGGCCCGTCGTCCAGGAAGCGCCCACGATGCTGCCATCCGAGATCTGGCCGCCATTCACCGCGTGATTGCGCAGCGAGCGCGAGCCTTCGTCATCTTGAAAATCAAAGCGCAGCCGCAGTCCGGCATCGGCATTAACCCTCGCACTAGAGCCAAGCCACTTTTCAAACTGAAAGCGCTGAGACATCGCGCTGCGGGCGTCCATCTCGTTCAGTGAGGCAAAGCTCGAAGCATTCGCGGTGAGCACGGCCGTATTACCCGCAATCGCCATCGCCTGACCTTCCTTGAGCGACTTCATCGTCACCGCAGGCTGGTGCAACTCCACCTCGCCCTTGAACACATGCACCTCCTCATTCGCCGCGCTCACATCCAGCCCGAACTCCGTGCCGAGATCCACGATGGTACCCTTCGGCGTGTTGATGCGGAATCCCTTCGCCTGCGGTGGCACCTGTGCGCTGAGCTTGCCCCGCGTGCAAGTCGCCTCGCCCGAAGACACGAGCTGCAATTCCGCAGGCCCTTCGATCAAGACGCGCGCCCCTTGATAAAACTCGATCTGCGCGATGCCCGATTTCAACTTTAGCCAACCCGGCGACAGCGGCGTGCCAGGCGTGATCGCCGCAGAGTCCCATTCCAGATTCACCCCACGCGTCAGCACCGCCACAGAGGCCGTCGTCTCCTCAGCCTCAGGCCGCTGATTCAACATCGCATTCATCAACCAAGTGCCCAGCAGCGTGATGCAGGCCGCCATCGCCGCCACGCTCGTGACGGTGGCAAAGGTGAAGCGCCGCTTCGGCAACAGCGCGGGGCGGATGATGTTGTCCGCCACCAGCGGCTTGGTGGCACGCAGCATCGCATCCATGTCAAAGTGCTGCAGTAGGCGCTCGCCCAGCTCCGGCTGTGCTTGCAGCAGCGCATGCAATTCCTCCGCCTCGGTCGTGGTGAGCGTGCCTTCGAGGTAATGCTGGATCAAAGTATCGGTATCAGGCATGTGCGGGGCCTCCTTGGTTCGACGAGCGCTCGATGCACTCGCGCAGTTTCTCGCGCACGCGGGAAAGAGCACGGCAGACCGTGTCCGCCTTCATGCGAATCTGATCCGCGATCTGCGGCGTGCCGATGTCGTTGTAATAATAAAGTTCCACCAACTCGCGGCTTTTCTCCGGCAGCTTTTGCAGGCAGGCGCGCAGCACGCTGATCTCCTCTTCATAACGCGGCGGTGCCTCGCGCTCCTCTGCAAGAAGGCGGATGTGATCTGCCAGCTTCTGCACCACCTCTGGCTGCTGCCGGGTGCGCTCCCGCCACTGCCGCATGGCGATGTGCCTGGTCATCGTCGCCAGCAGCGGGCGTGCATCCGTGCTCAGGTCCCACTGCGACTCCTTCGCCATGAACTCCAAAAACACCTGCTGCGCGATGTCCTCCATCAGCCCCGGCCACGGTGCATACTTCAGCGCCACCCCCCTCACAAAGTCGTGATGGGCGAGGAAAACCTGCGCAGCCTGAGTCTCATGCGTGTTCATGCGTCTGGCACTATCTCACGCGGAAAGGGGAAACCGGACAGGGAATTTTTTGTGGGGGGCTACAGTTTGAACGAGACCAGTTCACATGTTGACAGTCCCTTGATTACTCTTTGACTTCTAATCCATGCGCATGGCATGCCACATAGCTCTGGGACTTCTTGTTGCGATAGTCATCAGTGTTCTCTCAATCTTGTTCGCCGGAGCAGGGCACGGTTGGACTTCAAGCGTCTATGCTGCTCTTCCAAGTGTTGCCGGTGTTCCAATGGTGGCGGTCTCGAGGGCCAGCCCGCGCCATGTTATGGCGACGACGTTGGCCTCCATCGCTCTCTTAATCGGCTTGGGAGCGGATTTATACCTTTACCTGGGTACTATGGAGGAAGGAACGCACTATTTTGTGCACGCATGGAATAACGCTCCTTTCGTGATGATCCTTTGGTTCCTGCTTTTCGAAGGGTGGCAGATGCTGGCAGTCGTGGCCATTTTTCAAGCGAAGAAGCAAAAGACAGCAGGTCGCTAAAAAGATCAGGTCTGTTTTTACGCCCTACATTACACCGTCACATAATCCCGCATCGTGCTGAGCATGATCACCACGGAGCAGGCGCCGGCATCCGGAAATCCAAGGCACGCCTCTCCAAGCGTCTTAGCGCGGCCGAACTGGGCGATCATGGCCTTGCTGGCTTCTTTGCCGGACTCGGCGGCGGCTGCGACAGCGGTCAATGCTGTGGTCAGTGAGAGGCCGACGGATTCACGAGCCTTCTCTGCCGCAGGGGCGAGGGCGTCGATCATGGTTTTGTCTCCGGGCTTGGCACCACCGCGTTTCATGACGCCTTCGAGTGCAGCCTGAAGCAAAAGGGCGAGACCTTCGGCATCGAAGGACGGACGACCTGCGAGGGCCTTGCCTCCCGCGCGATAGACCGTGCCAAAGAGCGCACCAGAAGCTCCGCCCATGCTGGTCATCATCGCCGTGCCAGTGGTCACAAAAACCTGCTCCACGCTGGAAGGATCAAACGGCTCCAACTGCGCTTTCACGGCTTCCATGCCGCGCTTCATGCCGAGGCCGTGGTCGCCATCGCCGAGATCGCGGTCGGCTTGCGAGAGCATGGGTTCAGCAGCGATGATGGCATCTGCGACTTGCAGCATCATGAGCCGCACTTGGTTGGGTTTGAGTTCCATGGCAGGAGAAAAAGCGGAGGTGGTTGGAAGGAGGGGGATCATCTTGATCCCCGGTTTGGAGGTGGAGAAAGAGGGATCAAGATGATCCCTCTCCTGGGGGGCAGCTTACTTCTTGAGGTCGTTGTAGAGCGCGAAGCCCTGCTCGGCGCTGAGGCCGCCGTGGACCACGCCTTGCACGGCCTGCATCATCGCCACCGGCGCGTCGCTTTGGAAAATGTTGCGGCCCATGTCCACGCCGCTCGCACCCTGAGCGATGGCGTTAGCGCACATCTTCAAGGCATCAAGCTCTGGCAGCTTCTTGCCACCGGCGATCACGATTGGCACCGGGCAGCAGCTCGTCACCGTGTCGAATTCGGTGTCCGTATAGTAGCACTTCACCACGTTCGCGCCCAGCTCTGCCATGATGCGGGTGGCGAGGCGGAAGTACTGCGGGGTGCGTGCCATCGCACGGCCCACGGCGGTCACGCCCATGACGGCGATGCCGTAGCGGCTGGCGGCGTCCACGAGGTCGGTGAGGTTCTTCAGGGACTGGCGCTCATACGCGCTGCCGATGAACACCTGCACGGCGAGCACGCTGGCGTTGAGGCGAATGGCTTCTTCGATGTTCAGCGCGGTGCTTTCGTTGGAAAGCGGCTCAAAGCCGGGGCGGGCAAACTTGGCCTTCTTGCCGTCGATTTCGCCTTCCCATTCTTCCATGGGGCTGACCATCGAGGTGCCGCCGGAGGCGCGCAGGGCGATAGCTTTGGTGGTGCAGGCTGGAATGACGGAGCGCTGGATGCCACGGGTCAGCATCAGGCAGTCGGCATACGGGGCGAGGGGGAGGATGGTCTGGTCCACGCGCTCCAGGCCGGTGGTCGGGCCTTGGAAGTAGCCGTGGTCAAAGGCCAGCATCACAGTGCGACCATCTTTGGGATTGAAGACCTTGGCGAGGCGGTTTTTGAGACCCCAGTCATACTGGTGGCAGCCCTTGAGGAAGAAGCCGGGGGCCTCTTGGGGGATGTCGGTGAAGAATTCCTTTTCCTTCTTGTCTGCAGCGCTGGTTTGGATGTCGGCCATGGTGTGTGTGTCGGTTTGGTTGAGCTTAAATTCATAGTCACTCCCTGCTTGCCGTCCATGCACGTGCTCGCCAGAGTTGTGTCGGATTTCGCAATGCCCCTGAAAATGCAGACCAAGAACAGCATCCTCAGTCTCGTGCCCGCTGGCTCCGCACATCGCGTGCAGGGTCAGCGCACCGTGGCTCTGCCGGGGGTTACCGTGGACATCCTGACCACACGCAAAATCGAATTGCAGCAGTGGGAGCTGCGGCGGCTGAACGATCCGTACTGGCGGTTGTACTGGCCGGTAAGTCTTGGCGGGGAGGTGGAAATCGAGGGTGAGAAGACGCTGCTGGAGCCGGGCTTCATGTATCTGATTCCGCCACACACCACATTCAGCACCACCACGAGCCGCCCTTTCAGCAAGTGGTATGCGCACTTCAATCTCGGTCCGCTGGCAGATCGCGCCGCGCCGGGCATCCACCGTTTCCCCACCACCAAGCTGATGCGTGGTCTGCTCCCTGGGCTGGCCAAAATGAGCCAAGAGAAGGTGCCGGTGAAATTCCCCTGGCCCACGATCCAGCTCGTCATCGCCGCCGTGCAGTGCCTGCCTGAGAGCGTGTGGGAAAAGCAGCACCTCGATGAACGAGTGCAGCGGGCCATGGAGTTCATGCACCAGCATCTCGGCCTCAAGCTCACTGCCGAGCAGGTGGCGCGGCATGCGGGGCTGAGCCCGCGAAATCTGAACCATCTCTTCCAGCAGGAACTGCAGCAGCCGCCGATGCGGGTGCTGCTGGACTACCGGCTGGATGAAGCCTGCCGCAAGCTCAGGCACACGAAGGACAGCATCGAAATCATTGCCGAGCAGTGCGGCCTGACCAACCGCTACTACTTCAGCCGCATGCTGCGCCAGTACCGCAACACATCACCGGCGACCTATCGCGACGAGAGCTGGGGTTGAGCGCTCACAGTCCCAGGAGCTTCAAGCTGTCGCGATGGATCATGGCCTCGATCTGTGCCACATCGAGACGCGGCAGCTTGGTGCCTTCGAGCATGTCGTTGAGTTTGCGGATGCCGTCGATGGACGCGTTCACGGTGGTGAAGGGGAAGTCGGTGCCAAAGAGCAGCTTGTGCCAGACGCCGTATTCCTGTGCAAGCATGAGCGAATTGTAGAGCTGCCACGGGCGGTAGTGCAGCGCGCTGACGTCAGCGAACACGTTTTCGTGCTTGCGGATCGTCACGAGGGATTCGCCTTCATACGGATGCCCGAGGTGCGCGAGAATAATCTTCACGCCGGGATGTTTTAAAGCCACGGGTTCAATAAGACGCGGCAGCGTGAAGGCCAGCGGTGCCTGCGCGATGAAGGTGGTCCCCATGTGCAGCAGCACGGGCAATCCGCTCTTTTCGGCATACTGCCACAGCGGCTCCAACTTGGGATCATCGGGGCTAAAGCCCGCATACATCGGCAGCAGCTTGATGCCACGCAGGCCGAGTTCTTCATGGCCGACTTGCATCTCGCGCTGCCAGTTCTCCTGAGTGGGATCGATGGAGAGGAAACCGATTAAGCGTGCTGGATCGCGCGCGACGTAGTCGGCCACCGTCTGGTCATTCACCCACAGGCCGCTGAGCTTCGCTTTGCCGCCGAAAACGATGGTCCGAGTGTCTTCGGGCGCTGAGGCGCGATAGGCCTCGTAGGTCGCGCTCATATCCACCTTCACTCCGGGCCGTGCGCGACCGGCTTGATGGATGAAATCGTCCGAGAAATCGGCGGGGAAATTCCAGGCGTGGGAGTGGACGTCGATGATCATGGGTTCAAATCAGAGGGTGGCGGCAATCATGCGGTCAAACTGGCGCTCCACTTCGCGCTTGGTTTCTTCATCCAGCGTGAAGCCCACCGGGCCGCGCACGAGGGTGTTTTTGAAGATGCCCTGACGGACGAGGAGATGCTTCTCCACGGCGAGGAATCCATCAAGGCTGGTCTGCATGGAGATGAGCGCGGAGAGGGGGCCGTGGATGCGGTCGGCTTTTGCGGTGTCACCATTTTCCAAAGCGTTCCAAAGGGGGACGAGGCCGCGAATCAAATCAGCGCCGGGCATGGTGCCCACGACGCCGCGTTTGAAGGAATCCACGAGGGCGATGCCGCCGGTGCCTTCGAAGACGCGCGCGCGGCCCTGAGTGGCATCGCGGAGTTCGGAGAGCTTGGGGCCGATGGGCGAGGCTTCGGGCTTGTACTGAATGCGCTCTGGGCCGAACTCGCCGAGCAGTTTGGCCTGCATGGCGATGGGCATGGGCTTGCCGACGTAACCGCTCGCATCCTGCACGATGACGGGGATCTGGATGGCGTGAATGATGCGCGTGTAATAGGCAAGCAACTCGCTTTCGCCAATGCCGATGGATACGGGTGGGATGGCCATCACGGCATCAGCTCCGACGCTTTCGGCGTGTTTGGCGTAACGTTCGGCCACCTTGGAAGACTCTGCTCCGACGCTGATGACGACCGCACCGCGTGATTTGCCAAACTTGCACGAAGCGGCGGCGAGTTGCTCGCGTTCTTCGCTGTCGAGACGCAGCGTTTCGGAAACCATCGCCATCACGATGCCTTGGGCACCGCAGTCGTAGAGCCAAGCGATCTCACGCTCGAGAGTTTCGAGGTCGAGGGTTTCATCGTCGTGCCAAGGCGTTTGGAAAACGGGGAGCACTCCACGGAGTTCGTGTTGGGAGGGAGTCATGGTTTGTGAAGATGTCACCAGAGCAGTTTGCCGCCATCAATGACGAGCACGCTGCCGGTCATGTAGCTGCTGGCATCGCTGGCGAGGTAGAGGGCGAGGGGGCCGATTTCTTCGGGACTGCCCCAGCGGCCCATGGGGATGCTGGTGGCGACTTCGCCTTCGAACTCGGGACGTTCGCCGATCCAGCGTTTATTGGCGTCCGTCAAAAACGGCCCCGGCGCGATGGCGTTCACGGTGATGCCATGCACGGCCCAGTCAGCGGCGACGGCTTTGGTGAACATGGTCAGCGCGCCCTTGGAGGTCTCGTAGCTACGACCTCGCATGGCCTTTCCGGGCCAGAGGGCGTTGATGGAGGAGATGTTGATGATGCGGCCCCACTTGCGCGGGATCATCGCGCCGCCGATGCGCTTCGTGAGGATGAAGGCCTGCGTGAGATTGAGATCGAGAATGCGCTGCCAGTCCTCCAGCGCGAGATCTTCGGTGGGTGTGTTGATGCGGCGGCCACCGACGTTGTTGATGAGGATGTCGATGGGCGCATGATCCCGCAGCACGGCATCGCACAAGCGTTCTGCTTCTTCGGGTTTGGAGAGATCGGCTTGGATCGAAGTGACATGCAAATCCTCGCTGCAAAGCTCCTCGCAGGCCGTGTGCAACTGCGCTGCATTCGAACCGGCGATGATGATCTCGGCTCCGGCTTCGCCGAGCGCACGCGCCATTTCCAGGCCGAGGCCGCGAGAGCCGCCGGTGATGAGGGCGCGGCGGCCGGTGAGATTGAAGCGATCGAGAACAGACATGAAAACAGATCGGCGTGGTGAAGGGAGTCTTTCAAGCACTGCGTATGGCTAGCATGATCCTACGCCTGTTTTTGTGTCTCTTACTTGCTGTCCAAGCCCATGCCGGTGATTTTCGTGTGGGTGCGGCGAGGGTGGACATCACGCCGAAGGATGGGACGCCGTTGGGTGGGTTTTACAAGTTTCGGGGTTCGGAGGGCGTGTTGGATCCGCTGTTTGCGAAGACGATTGTTTTTGAAAAGGATGGCACGCATGCAGCCATCGTCGTGCTGGATCTTTCGGGCACGGTGCGGCCGCTGGTGGCGGAGGCGCGGAAGGCGATCCAGGAGCAGTGCGGCATTGAAGGAGATCACGTCCTGATTTCCGGCACGCACACGCACTCGGGGCCGCAGCAGCCGCGTGGATCGCTGATGGATGACATCACAAAGGTGAACTCGCCGCCGGGGGTGGCCTATATCAGTGCGCTGCCCGGATTGATTGCGCAGTCGGTGAAGGAGGCGAAGGCAAAACTGGCTCCGGCTAAGGCTGCGGTGGCGATAGGAAAGGCGGAGGGGATCAGCTTCAACCGCCGCGTGCTGCGCGAAGGCGTGAAAGAGGCCATCTGGCAGCCGCAGGAGATCAATCCGGCGACGGACAAACCAGCAGGGCCGGTCGATCCTGAGGTAGGTGTGGTGGTCTTTGAGTCCGAAGGCAAAGCAACTGCGAGCCTGCTGAACTTTGCGATGCATCCCACCTCCGTGGGCGGCGGCACGAAAATCTCGGCGGATTATCCCGGCGTGTTTACCAAGCTCGTCAGCGAGCGTCATGGCCCCGGCATGATCTCGGTGTTTGCGAATGGCTGCTGCGGCAACCTCAACCATGGCGACTACATCACCGGCAAGCGCCGCAGCACGCTGGAACTCGGCACCGCACTGGCCGATGCGACGGATGCGGCGTGGCCGAGCATGAAGCCCGTCACGACATTCTCGCCTCGCGTCCGTTCCGAGCAGGTCACGTTACAGCGTCGCAGTTTCACGCCGGAGCAGATCGCCAAGGCGAAGGACATGGCGGCGAACATGTTCACCAAGAACTACGGCACCGTGCCGATGGCGGAGACCGTGTGCATTTTGGAGACAGTGGATAAGCAAGACGTGCCACTGCTGGCCGAGGTGCAGGTGATCGCGCTCAGTGATGAACTCGCCATCGTCGCGCTGCCGGGAGAGATATTTGTGGAGCTCGGTCTCGCCTTGAAGAAGGCTTCACCGTTCAAGCACACCATCATCGCGGAACTGGCGAATGGAAGCATTGGGTATGTACCGAACCGCGAGGCGTATCCGCAGGGCAACTATGAGATCGTCAGTGCGCGCGGTGAGGCGGGCTCTGGCGAAAAGCTTGTTGAAGTGGCATTGAAGCTCCTTGGCGAAGCCAAAGCGAGCAAGTGATCACACCCCCTGCGGCGCACGAATATGCGCCCAGCAGTGCACATGCGGATCGCCGCGGAAGAACCAGACCATGTTGGGGCCTTCGATCTGCCAGACGTCCCAGATGCCGTCTTTGCCGACATCCTGGTTTTTGAAGAAGGCCATGTGGAGATTGTCGAAGCCGCTGGCTTCGATGTATTTCATGGACTCCTCGCGCTCGGACTGACGGAAGGGCTTCAGCAAGTCGGCGATGACTTTTTTGACGAGGTCTTTCTGGTCGGCGCTGAGATCGGAAACGGAGATGCCTTCGAGGCCCTTGGCTGTGCCGGAGAGTTTCACGGTGTTGTTGCCGTCTTCATCGCGGGATTCGCCGAGGAGGGCGAGTTCGCGCTGCTTGCCGTCGAGGGCCTGGAAGACTTCGTTGGCGCGCTTGGCCTGGTACCAGTAGGCGTTGCCGGGATGGTCGGGCTTTTCATTGAAGCCCTGCGCGGCGTGGCCGTAGAAAATGGGGCCGCCGAAAGCTACGCCTTTTTCGCTGTCGCCATCGCAGCGGCGGGTGCAGTGGCGGCCGGTGAGGACGAACTCGAACTGACTGGTGCCGGGCTCGCCAAAGAGGGCGATGGAGGCGCTGCCGAAACCGCCATCGCCTTTATTGTCCTGATCGAACTGACGCCAGACTTCGGTTTTGTACTCGTCGCTGTGGAGCTTGTCGAAGATCTCGCGCACGACCTCCTGCTGGTCGGGCTTGAGAACGTCGCGGATTTTCTGCGGGGTGATGTGCCAGTTGTTGTCGACCTTGAGGCGGCGGGGATCGCTCCAGGCAAAGCAGAGGGTTTTGCGCTGGGCGTCGTCCATGCTGCCGTAGAGCTGCTGCACGAGGGTTTCAGAGGTGGCGGCGGAGCTGGCGCCGAAAGCGGAGCCAAGGAGGCCTGCGGCGGCGGCCTGCGCGCTGCGGGTGATAAAGTCACGGCGGCTGGCCGAAGGAATGAGGGGCGTGTTCATGGCTGGGTTGTACCAAACGTGGCTTTGAATGGGAAGTTTTTGTTTTCCAGACGCAATTATCGCCAACGGGCATGAAAGTGATGCTGAAATGGTATTGCGCATGGCGTACCAGCAGACAGCATTCATTCGTATTCAGGTTGTTATGCACATGAACAGTACCCACGAAGTCATCATCATCGGCGGCGGCCCAGCCGGAACCAGCACGGCAGCCATTCTTGCCGAATACGGCCACAAAGTGCTGGTGCTCGAGCGGGAAAAGTTTCCGCGCTACCATGTGGGGGAGTCATTGATTCCGTTCACTTTTGGACCGCTGGAGCGGCTGGGGCTGATCCCGACGATGAAGAAATCGCACTTCATGAAGAAGTTCAGCGTCAGCTTTGTGCAGCCTGATGGACGGCGCTCGCAGCCCTTTTATTTTTACAACCGCTATGACCGCGAGACGGTGGCGCAGACCTGGCAGGTGATGCGTTCGGAGTTTGACCAGATGCTGATGGAACATGCTCGCGGCAAGGGTGCGGTGGTGCGCGAGGAAACGACGGTGACGCAACTGCTCAAGGATGACAGCGGCCGGGTGATCGGAGTGGCAGTGCAGAACAAGGACGGGAGCAAGGAGCACCTGCTGGCGAAGCTGGTGATCGATGCCTCGGGCAAGGAGGCATTTGCCTCGGTGCGTGAGGGCTGGCGAGTGGGTGATCCTTATCTCAACAAGGTGGCGGTGTGGACTTACTACAAGGGCTCCAAGCGTGAAGCCGGCCTGGACGAAGGTGCGACGACGATCGCTTTCGTGCCGGACAAGGGCTGGTTCTGGCATATCCCGATGCATGATGACATGGTGAGCGTCGGCGTCGTCGCCGAGGGCAAATATCTAAGCCGTGATGGGGTGAAGGATCCCAAGGCGATGTTTGAGCGTGAGATCGGTGAGAACCAGTGGATCAAGGACCACCTTTCGACGGGAGTCTCCACGGGTGAATACTGGATCACGAGTGAGTATTCTCGACACTCAAAGTATGGTGCCTCGCCGGGGCTGCTGCTGGTGGGGGATGCGTTTGCGTTTCTGGATCCGGTGTTCAGCAGCGGCGTGATGCTGGCGCTGAAGAGCGGCGTGCTGGCGGGAGATGCGGTGCATGAGGCGCTGGTGGCGGGTGATCTTTCGCCGGAGCGCTTCGCTGAATATGCCGGGCTGATGCGACAGGGCATCGATAACATGCGCAAGCTGGTGTATGCTTTCTACAACCCCAATTTCTCCTTCAAGGATGTGGTGATGAAGTATCCGGACGCCGGTGACGAGATCACCGACTGCCTGTCCGGCGATGTGAACAAGGATTACTCTTCGCTGTGGACGAAGATCCGAGAGTTTTCGCCGATACCCGACATCCTGCCCTATGGCGTGCCGATGGCGGCGTGAGTGATCGGCGGTTGGCGCGGATGACCGCCAGTCATGGAATCCGCGTTTTTTCGCCGCTGTTCAATCGCCAGCCGGCATAGAAGCGATGCTGAGAGAGTATTTTAGACATGGATCAAAGTCGGCATTGATTGGACTGTGAAATTACTTGGCACCACCTTTCTCTGCGGCGCGCTCTGGCTGGCGCTGATCACCACCATGCATGGTTCGCTGAACCTGAAATGGTTTACGCCGAAAGTGGCGAGCACGACCAAGGCGGGAGGTAAATTCCGCATCGGCTTTCTGCCGGTGACGTGCCATCTGACCTGCCCGGTCACGGATTTCATCAATCAGCAGGTTGAGGGGCAGAGCACGTTCGATCCGGTGAGGTTCAGCGGCTGGCCTGAGCTGAAGGAGGCGTTCTTGTCCGGCTACACGCCGGCTACGTTCATCCTGGCACCAATGGCGATGGCACTGCGTGAGCAGGGGGTGCCGATCAAGATCGTTTACCTGGGCCATCGTGATGGCAGTGCGGTGATGGTGCACAAGGATTCTCAAATTTACCGCATGGAGGACTTGCGCGGGAAGCGCATCGCGGTGCCGAACCGGTACTCGAATCAACGCCTCCTGGTGTTTCGCGCCCTCAAGCAGGCCCACATGACGGTGAAGGACATTGAACTGGTGGAGATGCCGCCCCCAGACATGCCTGCGGCGCTGTATTCAAAAGCGGTGGATGCCATTTCAAGCGGCGAACCTTTCATGGGACAGACTGAGATCGATGGATACGGCCGCGTGCTGTGGCTGACGAAGGATGTGTGGCCGAACTTCATCTCCTGCGTGCTGGCGGTGCGGGAAGATTTCATCAAGGATGATCGGGAGACGGTGCAGCGTCTGGTGGATGGCATCGCGAGCAGCGGCAAGTGGCTGGACCAGACGATGGACCACCGCATGGATGCGGCGAAGTTTGTGGCGAAGAACTACTACAACCAGCATCCGCGATTGCTGGAGTTTGTGCTGAGCAAGCCTCCGGACCGGGTGAAGTACACCAACCTTGCGCTGAGGAAGGCGGACTTTGAGGAGATCGAGGCGCTGGCGCTTGAGGCCGGGGTCATTCAAAAAGATGTGATCTTTGAAGACTACACGGATGCCTCCTTTGTGCCGGATGATGCGTTGGTGAAGCCTTCCACTTATGAAGGACTGAAGGGTGGCGAGGTGCCGCCGAGAAAATAAATTGTCTGAAGCATGAAGCGTTTTTCTTCCGTCCTCCTGCCGCTGGCCACTGCGGTGATCTTTTTGATCGTGTGGCACTCACTCGTCCGCCTGTCTGGCAGCGATCTTTTCCCGACACCCATGGAGGTGGTGAAGGGCATCCAAGAGCTGTTTGAGAAAGGGCTGCTGCTCAAATACATCGTGGCCTCGCTGTTTCGCGTGAGCTGGGGATTCGGGCTCGCCGTGGTCGTGGGCGTGCCGTTGGGCTTGATCCTCGGCTGGTTCAAACCTGCGTTTCAGGCGCTGAATCCGATGATCCAGATCCTGCGTCCGATCTCGCCCATTGCGTGGATACCGGTGGCTATTTTGTGGTTCGGGATTGATGACACGGCACCGATTTTTTTGATCTTCCTGGCGAGTGTGTTTCCAATCACGGTGTCGTCCATGGCGGCGGTGCAGAACATGCAGCTGGTGTATTTGCGCGCGGCGCAGAATTTTGGGATCAAGGGGCCGCAGCTCTTTCGGCGGGTGATTCTTCCAGCGGCGCTGCCGCAGATCATCACCGGCATCCGCATTGCGCTGGGCATCGCATGGCTGGTGGTGGTGGCGGCGGAGATGATCGCGGTGAACAGCGGACTGGGGTATCTCATCATTGATGCGCGCAATGCAGGGAAACGCTACGACCTGGTGGTCGCGGGTATGGTGATGATTGGGTTGATCGGGCTGGTGCTCGATCTGCTGATCCGCCAATTGGAAAAATTTGACGAGGTGAAATGGGGCTATGGACAACGATAAATCACTCATTCACGTCCGCGATTGCTGGAAGTCTTTCCCGGGCAAAAAAGCTGGGGAGCAGGTGCATGTGCTGGAGCGCGTAAATCTGGATGTGCAGGCGGGGGAGTTTGTCTGCGTGGTCGGGCCGTCGGGCTGCGGGAAATCGACTCTGCTGAACATCATTGGCGGGTTTTTCAAAGAGTCGCAGGGAGACGTGAAAGTGGCGGGAGAGCCGGTGAACGGACCTGACCCACGACGCATCTTTGTGTTTCAGGAAAACGGGGTGTTTCCATGGCTCACGGTCGAGGAGAACATTGGGTTTGGCCTCATGTCGCGGCCAGCGAAGGAGCGTGAGGAGCGCGTGACGCACTACATTGGAATGGTGGGGCTGACGGGCTTTGAAAAATCGTATCCGCGTGAGCTTTCAGGCGGCATGCGGCAGCGGGTGGAGATCGCGCGTGCGCTGGCGGCGAATGCGGAGGTGCTGTACATGGATGAGCCGTTTGGGGCGCTGGATTTCATCACGCGGTTGAAGATGCGCGCTGATTTGATCCGCATTTGGCAGGCGGAGAAGAAGACGATTCTATTCGTCACGCATGACATCGAAGAAGCGGTGCAGTTGGCGGATCGGGTGGTGGTGATGAGCAAGCGTCCGGCGACGGTGGCGGAGGAGGTGCGGGTGGATCTGCCCAGGCCGCGTGATCTGGATTCACCGGGCTACCTTGCCGCGCGTGACCGCATCTTTGCCATCATGGGGATGGATGTGCATGGCGCTGGCATGGGTGAATTGAAGTGAGAGGTCAGTGTCTTCACCGGGCTGATTTTTTGACGCTGAAAACGAGGAGCAGAAAGGCGATGATTGTGCCGATGCCAGTGGCGTTTTCGTGCCATGAGGGTGGAAACACCAAGATGTAGCCTGCGTCTTTCACAAGAGCGGCAAAACTGGAGACGCAGAAAGGCATGAGGAAAAGGCGGAAGAGGACCCAAGGGTCGGTCTTGGTGGCGGTGCCGGAGGACGAGCGCGTGCTGAGGATCAGCGCAGCGCCGATGATGCCGCTGAGACCGAGTGAGGTGAGCCAGATGCGCGGAGTGGGATCGAAATGATGGATGATGCTGAGCACCCACCAGATGAAGTAGCACCAGAGGATGGTGCGGCCGGTGGAGAGATTTTGCAGGTAGCGGATGAGGGGCATGGCGGTGCGGATGGATGAAGCGCATCCGTGATGGAGCAAATACGAAGGTCATCCTGGTTGCGGCCTCGGCATCGCGTGGTGCGTAATGCCCATGCGCCATGCCCCACCGACCCCGACTTGTGCTAGTGCTGGGAGACCAGCTTGATCTTCAATCCGCCGCTTTTGACGGCTTCGATCCACAGCAGGATGTGGTGTGGATGGCCGAGGTGGCGACGGAGTCCACGAAGGTGTGGAGTGTGAAGGCGCGCATCGCTGTCTTTCTCGCGGCCATGCGGCATTTTCGTGAGGCGCTGCGGACCAGAGGATGGCGGGTGGTTTACCATGAGATAGGGGCCCATGAGAACTTTGGGGAGGCACTGCGTGCGAGTGTGTTGGAACTGCGCCCTTCCGCGCTGGTGATGGTGCAGGCGGGGGAGTGGAGTGTGCAGCGGGATTTGGAAGCTGCGGCTGCGGAGCTGGGTGTGCCGCTGGAGGTGCGGGAGGACCGCCATTTTCTCTGCACACAGGCGGAGTTTGCCAAGCACGCCCAAGGCCGCAAACAACTGCGCATGGAGTTCTTTTACCGCGAGATGCGGCAGCGTACGGGGGTGCTGATGGAGGAGGGAAAGCCAGCGGGCGGGCAGTGGAACTTTGATCACGACAACCGCGGATCGTTTGGCAAAGAGGGGCCGGATCTGCTGCGCGTGCCGCCGAGGAGGTTCGTGCCGGATGAGATCACGCGGGAGGTCATCGCGCTGGTGGAGGAGCGTTTTGCCAAACATCCTGGGACGTTGAAGGATTTCGACTGGCCGGTGACTGCGGCGCAGAGTGTGGAGGCATTGGAGGATTTCATCGCGCATCGGCTGGCGCAGTTTGGGCAGTATCAGGATGCCATGTGGACGCATGAGCCGTGGCTGTATCATTCACGGCTGAGCGCGGCGATGAACTTGAAGCTACTGAACCCGCGCGTGGTCATCGCGGCAGCGGAGAAGGCGTGGCGTGAAGGCAAGACACCGCTGGCGGCAGTCGAGGGGTTCATCCGGCAGATCCTTGGCTGGCGGGAGTATGTGCGGGGCATTTACTGGCTGAAAATGCCGGACTATGTGCGGCTGAATGAAATGCAGGCGCACGAAGCGCTTCCGGGTTTTTACTGGACGGGGGAGACGGAGATGAACTGCCTGCGGGACGCTCTTTCGCAGACGCTGCGCTATGGCTATGCGCACCACATTCAGCGGCTGATGGTGACGGGATTGTTTGCGCTGCTTTACGGGGTGGACCCGCACCAGGTTCACGAGTGGTATCTGGCGGTGTACGTGGACGCAGTGGAGTGGGTGGAACTGCCCAACACGCTGGGCATGTCCCAGTATGGAGACGGCGGCCTGATGGCCAGCAAGCCTTACGTGGCCAGCGGCAAATACATCCAGCGGATGAGCAACTACTGCACGGGCTGCAAGTATGACCCTGCGCAGGCGACGGGGGCGAAGGCTTGCCCTTTCACGACGTTGTACTGGGACTACCTGCTGCAGCATGAGGTGCGGCTGCGGGGGAATCAGCGCATGGTCATGCAGCTAAAGAATCTAACGCGTCTGAGTGCTGAGCAGAGAAGCGCGATTCAGGAACAGGCGCAGAGGGTGAGGGCGGCGCGATAGGATCGAGGAAGATTTGGCTATACCAGCACGTCCTTCACCACTCGTGCGGGCTCCACGCCGGTGAGGCGGAAGTCGAGGCCCTGGGCGCGGAAGGTGAAGCGTTCGTGGTCGATGCCGAGCTGGTGCATGACGGTGGCGTGGAGATCGCGTACGTGGACGGGATTTTCGGCGACGTTGTAGCTGAGTTCGGCGCTGGACCCGATCATCAGCGTGGACCGCAGTCAGAACATCGTCCTCTTCAATACGGCGGCTGAGGAGATGTTCTGCTGTCCTGCGACGATAGCGCTGGGACAACCGCTGAGCCGGTTCATTCCGCAGAGTTTGCAGCCTATGGCAGCCTCTGACCAGACCAGCGATGACGCGTTTTCCAAACGCCTGCTGCAAACTTTGCGCGGGGTTCGTGCAAATGGTGAAGAATTCCCGATTGAGGGATCCGTTTCCCAGGTCGAAGTGGCAGGCCAGACGATCTTCACGGTCATCCTCCGTGACATCAGCGAGCGTCAAAAAGATGAAAAAGCGACCGCCTTGCTGGCCGCCATCGTGGAATCCTCCGCCGATGCCATTGTGGGCAAGGATTTAAATAGCATCGTGACCAGTTGGAATGCTGGGGCGGAGACTATGTTTGGTTACCCAGCCAGTGAGATGGTGGGGCGTTCGATCTCTCAAATCATTCCACCTGATCGGCTTGACGAGGAAAAAATGATCATAGGCAGGATCAAACGTGGCGAACGTGTGGAGCATTTTGAGACCATGCGGGTAACCAAGACGGGCGAGCCGATTGCCGTCTCTGTCACGGTGTCACCGATCAAGGATTCCCGTGGTCAGATCATCGGCGCTTCCAAGATCGCACGTAACATCACCGAGCGGCAGCGGGCGCAGAATGAGCTGAGAGTGAAGCAGGCGCATTCACACTCGCTCTTGTGTCTGGCCCGTAAACTGGAACGGACGGAAAGCTTGTCGGGTATTCTGCAAGCCGCAAGGGAGGAGGTGGAGGCCACCCTGGGTTTTCACCATGCCTGGTTTTACCTCTTCTCCGATGACCGGCGTTCGATGCGGCTGATGATGGTGAATGGTCGGGATAAAGAGGCAGCTTCTAAAGACGAAAGTGAAGATCTGTTGATCGCTGGAGATCCGATGCTCGAAGAAATCGCCGCTGCCGAAAGCATCGTGGTGGTGGGTGATGCACGAGTGGACCCGCGGACGAACAAACAGATCGTGGCGAAAGCGGGCAGCCGCACCATCGTGAACATGCCGGTGTCCATGTCGGGCAGAAAGCTGGGCGTCATCGGGGCGGGCAGTTTTGGCGATGAGGGGGTACGTTTATTGAGTGCTGCAGAGCGCGAGTTTTTCTCCGCGTTGGCCAGTCATGTGGCCGTGGTGCTGGACCGCACTCAGGAGATGGAAAGGCGCCGCCACGCCGAGAAAGCCTTGCGGGAGAATGAGGCGCTGCTGCATGCAGCAGACCGGCGCCTCGCGGAGGTGGTGCATGGCATGACGGAGGCCTGCTTTGTCTTGGATGCCGACTGGAATTTTGTGTTTGTCAATGATCGCAGCGAAACACTCCTCCGGCACCGGTGGGAGCAGATGCTCGGCCATACCATCTGGGAGGTGTTTCACCAGATCGTAGGCACGCCCTTGGAGGCGTGTTATCGGAAGGTCATGACCGAGCGTGTGCCGCTTTCCGTTGAGGCTATCTCGCCGATCGCCGGACGCTGGTTGGACGTCCGGTTGTTTCCCTCAGGCGACGGCCTTGCTGCCTTTCTGTTGGATGTGCATGAGCGCAGACTTGCGGAGGAGAAAGTCAGGCAGTTGAATACGGAGCTGGAAGAACGCGTGATCGAGCGCACGGCTCAACTCGCTGCGGTCAATGCTGAACTCAGTCACAGCCGAGCCGAACTCCAGAGTCTATTCGAATCACTGCCTGGCCTGTATTTGGTGCTCACACCTGAATTTAAAATCGTAGCCGTGAGTGATGCCTATTTGCAGGCCACCATGACCCAACGGGAAAGCATTCTTGGGCGCGGACTCTTTGAAGTGTTTCCGGACAATCCAGACGAACCGGGTGCCACGGGCGAAATCAATCTGCGGGCGTCTTCAGCTCGTGTGCTGGTACAGCGTGTCCCGCATACTATGGCCATCCAGAAGTACGACATTCGGCGGCCTGATGGCGTGTTTGAAGAACGCTACTGGAGTCCGATCAACTCCCCCCTGCTCGGTGCCGACCACCAGGTTCAGTACATCGTTCATCGTGTGGAGGACGTGACGGAGTTCGTGCGCAGGAAGTCACAGGCCACCAGCGGGAGCGCCGAAATGAACGCCCGTATGGAGCAGATGGAAGCGGAGATCTTCCAGAGTTCGCAAAAGGTACAAGCGGCCAATCAACAGCTCGAAGCCGCCAACAAGGAGCTGGAGTCTTTTTCCTATTCAGTGTCCCACGATCTGCGTGCGCCGCTGCGCGCTATGGATGGTTTCTCGCGCGCGGTGATGGAAGACTATGGCTCCCAATTGCCAGCGGATGGCCAGCGTTATTTGCAGATCATCCGCACGAGTGCGCAACGCATGGGCAATCTGATTGACGATCTGCTGAGTTTCTCGCGGTTAAGCCGAGCGACGTTGAGCAAACGGACCATCGATGTTCGCAGTCTTGTGCAGGAAACTCTGGAGGAACTGCGCAGTCAGCGCGAAGGACGGGAGATCCAACTGAGCATCGGCGATCTGCCCGCATGCGAGGGAGATACCGCCTTGCTGAAGCAGGTGTGGATCAACCTGCTGTCCAATGCCTTCAAATACACGCAGAAGCGCTCGTCTGCGGTGGTTGAAATCGGCTGCAAAAAGGAGGGACATGCAAACATCTATTTCGTGCGGGACAACGGCACGGGCTTTGACATGCGCTATGCCAACAAGCTCTTTGGCGTGTTCCAGCGGCTGCACCGTGCGGAGGACTACGAAGGCACGGGCGTTGGTCTCGCCATCGTACAACGAATCATCCACCGCCATGGCGGCAGGGTCTGGGCGGAAGCCGTCGTGGACCAGGGAGCCACATTTTATTTTACCCTAGAAGGAAACCATCCATCATGAACGAATCACACATTGTCGAAATCCTCCTGGTCGAGGACAGCCTGGAAGATCTGGAACTGACCCAACGCGCCCTGCGCCACGCCAAGCTGGGCAATCACATCCAAATTGCCCGGGATGGTGCGGAGGCGCTGGACTTCATTTTTTGCGAAGGCCAGCACATTGGACGCAGGATTGAGGACACGCCAAAACTGATCCTGCTCGATCTGAAGCTGCCCAAGGTGGACGGGTTGGAGGTGCTGGAGCGCATCAAAAGCGATCCGCGCACCAAACACATTCTGGTCGTGGTGCTTACCTCCTCCAAGGAGCAGGTCGATGTCATCAAAAGCTACCAATTGGGGGTCAACAGCTACATCGTCAAGCCCGTCAACTTTGAGGGCTTCACTGCCGCTGTGCAGGAGCTGGGCATGTACTGGCTGCTGCTCAATCAACCTCCGCAAGTGAACAAGTGACATGAGCCAGCCATTACGAGTCCTTTTGGCGGAGGACAATACTAACGACGCCGAAATGGTGCTGCGCGCCTTGCGCCAGGCCGGGTTCGATCCTGACTGGCACCGCGTGGAGACGGAGCCGGACTTTCTGGACCAACTGATGCCAGACATCGACATCATTCTCTCCGACTACGAGATGCCGACGTTCAGCGGGCCGCGTGCCCTGGAGCTCTTGCAGAAAAGCTGCTATGATATACCATTCATCATCATTTCTGGCACCATCGGTGAAGACGTGGCGGTGGAAATGATGCGGCGGGGTGCTACCGATTATCTGCTCAAAGATCGCCTCGTCCGGCTCGGTATCTCGGTTAGACAGGCGCTGGCTCAGGGGCAGTTGCGCAGAGAGCGCATCAAGGCCGCCGAGGCTTTGAAGCAAAGCGAGCAGGAACTGCGGAAACTGACGACGGAACTGGAAATCGAACGGGCACACCTGACGGCCGCACAAACCGTAGCCAAAATGGGCAGTTGGGACACCGACCTGTCCACACTGGCCGTGATCTGGTCTGCTGAGACCTATCGCATCTTTGAAGTCACGCCCGAACAGTTTCAGCCAACGCATCATGGTTTTTTGGATCTCGTACATCCCGCAGACCGTGCGACAGTGGACCAGGCATTCAATCAGTCCTTCGATCAGCACACAGTCAACTCGGTCGAACATCGGCTCCTGCTGCCAGATGGCCGGATCAAATTCGTCGAGGAGCACTGGCAGGTCTATCATGATGAGCAGGGCAGGG
>Ga0214188_100096_pt1 | contig 23331 bp, 18 predicted proteins | sample TroBogEpilimnion_5_FD_153026 | JGI IMG/M metagenome (GOLD analysis project Ga0214188, IMG submission 153026) | Freshwater microbial communities from Trout Bog Lake, WI - 01JUL2008 epilimnion | ecosystem: Environmental > Aquatic > Freshwater > Lake > Epilimnion/Euphotic zone | place: Trout Bog...
AGAGCCTCCGGGAAAACCTACATTTGCGTCTTCCATGACACAAAAACAGGCAGGTTGCTGCCCCGTGATTTCACCAATCAGGAAGCGATCAGCGAAGATCATGTCGCTGGATACATCATTCCAGGCGAATTGGAGATTTGGAATCCAGCTGAAGATCTCGAAAACCTTCCACCCGCCTGGATTCAAAATCTCGACGCAGGAACGGTGAAGCAGGACTATGTCGACCGAATACCTATTCAGGTATCCTACGATTCAGAAGCACGTGTCGAGTTCGGTTCGACGAGCTTACCGTTCCACGGGTGGTTCATGCGCTCAGCGCCGAAGGGACTCCTTTTCGATCCCACTGCCGGCCTGTTCTTTGATGGCAACACGAACGAGCGCACCAAGCTGACAACGCTCGGCAACGAGGGTCGCAGCACCTCGACGACGATCACCTCCTTTCTTGTGCTTCGGGAAATGGCAGCACGTGGTTTTCATATCAAGGATCAGAAAATTCTGAGCTTTACAGACAATCGCCAGGATGCAGCTCTTCAAGCCGGCCATTTCAATGACTTTATTCGCGTGGTCCGTGTTCGCGCAGCCATAGCCCGCTCGTTGGCTTCCGCACCTGGACAGACTCTCAACTACAAACAGATTGGCGAAGCTGTCTTCCGCGAGTTGAAATTGGACTTCGCCAGCTACGCACGCTCATCAGATCCGAATCCTTTTCCAGCCGTTCGCACCCAATACGAAGAGGTCTTTAGCCGCTACCTGGCTTATCAAGCCATCCACGATCTTCGTCGCGGCTGGCGTGTGATTCTGCCCAATTTGGAGAAGTGTGCGCTGCTCACCATTGACTACGAACATCTCGAATCAAACGCAGCGCATGAAGTCGGCTGGGCGAATGTGCCACTTGTGTGCGATCTCAGCCCTCAAAAACGAGTCGTCTTCATTCGGACTGTTCTCGACTACTTTCGCTTGGAATACGCAATCCATAGTCAGACGCTGTTGGAAAGTTCCCATCTGATCGAAGCGGACAAAGATTTTAGGGACAAGCTGCGCAATCCGTGGACTTTTGAAGGCCCAGATGTTTTCCGTCCCGCCGTTTTACGCACCTGCAAACTGCACCGGCGAGAGAATCGCAGCGGATCCTTGGGCATTGCCAGTGCCTTCGGCAAATACGTCAAACATTTCATCAAGGAGGAGTTTCCAGGCACGGTGATGAATCGGGAGGCCTATGACGATTTCCTTTCGGCATTGCTCGACGCCCTGTGCCGAGCGGACTACTTGACCCCGCGCAAGGCCCGTTCCGAATCCAACGCGGAAGTCTCCGTCTATCAGCTCAAGCTCGACCACATTATTTGGAGAGCTGGCGACCAGAAAACGGTTCGTCGCGACGAAGTGAAATTGCGGAGCTATCGGGACTATGGAGAAAAGCCGAATCACTTCTTCCAGTCACTTTATTTGACTGACTTCTCTGCCCTGAAAAACCTCGTTGGAGCCGATCACACCGGACAGCTAAAAAATGAACCGCGCATAGAACGTGAGGAGCAATTCCGAGCTGAATGGAAGCTGCCTGACGGCTCCCCGGACGATGCTAAAATCCGTGCGGACTCGATCAGCGCCCTGTTTTGTTCTCCGACGATGGAATTGGGTATCGACATTTCCAGCCTCAGCATTGTCCACATGCGCAATGCCCCGCCGAACCCGGCCAATTACGCCCAGCGCAGTGGACGAGCAGGACGCAGCGGACAGGCGGCTCTCGTCTTCACCTACTGCTCCTCCTACTCCCCCCACGACCGGCACTATTTTCAGAACCGGGAGAAGCTCGTCTCTGGATCCGTCGAGGCACCTCGACTAGATCTCGCAAATCGCGAACTGCTCGAATCTCACCTCAATGCCTTTGTCCTGTCGGATGTAGGCCTCCCACAGCTCCACGATTCTGTCACCGACATTCTCGAAGTCGAGCATTCCACGCTTCAATTGCGACCAGATGTTCGCGCCCGCCTGACGCTCGATGATCCAACACGCTCCCGGATCGCCAGCCAGTTCCGAAAGGTGCTTGGCTTGTTGAACACAAATCTGGAACAACAACGCTGGTTTACCCCGGAGTGGCTCGACAAACACATCGTCGCCATTCCGGACTCTTTGGATGCAGCGCTCACCCGATGGCGGACCCTCTATCGGGAGGCCCGCGCCAGCCTGACCAAGGCATCCCAAAGCATCGAGAGCGGGCTTCTCATTTTCGGCAGCGATGATTACAAGCAGCAAAAGCGCCTCCAGGATCAGGCCTCCATCCAACTCAAGCTCCTGAAAAATGAGAGTTCCGGTGGTGGCACCGAGATGACCGAGTTTTACGTCTTCCGCTATCTTGCATCGGAAGGCTTCCTGCCCGGCTACAACTTCACGCGATTGCCAGTCCGCGTCTTTGTGAGCGAAGGTGATGGCGGCGACTACATCTCACGACCACGCCTCATTGCCCTGCGTGAGTTTGGCCCAGGGAATATCATTTATCACAGCGGTGCGAAGTATCGCGTCAACCAGGTGATTCAGCCCGAAATTGCCACTCAGCTTCGCACGGTTCGCGTCTGCAAGTCCTCAGGTTACTGGCTCAGTGACGCAGAGAGCATGCTCAATTGCTGTCCCTTCACTGGGGTGGATCTCACTGAATCCAAGAACCGTGAAGACTTCGTGGATGTGCTACCGCTGACGGAATGCAAAGCCGATGTCAGAGAATACATCACCTGCGAAGAAGAGGAGAGACGCCGTTTGGGTTTTGAAATCGAGACCTACTTCTCTGTCCCGGATGGCGATATGTCCCGAGTTCAGCGTGCCGTGGTCCGCTCGGGTGATGACGATCTGCTCAATCTCGCCTTTATCCCCGCCGCTCGCTTGGTGCAGCTCAATCGCCGTGACCGTGGCCGTAAAGAAGAGGGCTTTCCCCTGGGCATGAACACGGGTTTCTGGAAAAGCGCCAATCCGGATGTCCCTTCGAAGGAAGAGATTCGCTCCGTCCTGATCCAAACTCATTCCACCGCTGATGCGCTCTACATCGAGCCCGTCAAAAGCCTCGGCCTGAATCGCGACGGCGTCCTTTCGCTCATGTATGCGCTCAAGCGTGCGATTGAAAGCACCTTTCAGATCGAGTCTTCTGAACTCGGCAGCCAGCCCATGGGAGGAAGCGACACTCCCAATCTTTTCCTCTATGAAGCCAGCGAAGGCAGCCTCGGCGTGTTGTCCGAACTCGCCACGGACAAGGACGCTTTCCAGCGTGTGGTCGCTGAAGCGATACGCTTGTGTCGTTTTGAGGATAAAACACACACTGAGCGGGCGACCTACGATGACCTGCTCAGCTACTACAACCAGCCCCATCACCTCGCCCTTGACCGCTTCTTGATCCAGGACGCCCTGCAAAAGATGGCCACCTGCACCATTGAGGTTCGCACCTCGCAGAGCAACCTTACTTACGACCAGCAGTTCGAGCAACTGATGAAGGACAAAGACCCAACCTCTTCCACGGAGGAAACCTTTCTGAAGTTTCTCTACAAGGAGGGACGCCGCCTTCCAGACGCAGCTCAAAAAGGAGTCCCCGGCCTTTATGTCCGACCGGACTTCTTTTACGCACCTGATACTTGGGTCTTCTGCGATGGTTCCCCTCATGACGAAAACAGCGTCATGGAGGATGATAAATCCAAGCGGGAGGCGATTCGAAACAAAGGCGATGAGGTGATCACCTGGCACTACAAGGATGCACTTTCTGCCCTCGTCGACAAATACCCCGACATCTTCAAAAAAGTCCGCTAGCAAGCCATGCCTCAAACACTCTCCCGCCAGCCCGGTACACTTGTCCGAATCCGTGAACGCGACTGGGTCGTGCAGCCCTCGGACGATGCAGATCTCCTCATGATCAAGCCGCTCGGTGGCTCTGATGAAGAACTCACCGGCGTCTTTCTCCCGCTGGCCGAAGGTGCCGATACACCATGTGATGCCGAGTTTCCCTGTCCTGGGGCCGAGGATCTTGGTGACTTCGCTCGCGCCCGCCTCCTGCATGATGCGGCACGTCTTGCCTTTCGCAGCGGAGCCGGCCCATTTCGCTCTCTTGCTAAGATTTCATTTCGACCACGCAGCTACCAAATGGTGCCTCTGGTCATGGCATTGCGTCAGGAAACAGTGCGCTTGCTTGTTGCCGACGATGTCGGTGTCGGCAAAACCATTGAGGCGCTGTTGATCGTTCGCGAGTTGCTGGATCGTCGCAAAATCCGCCGCTTTGCCGTCGTCTGCCTGCCTCATCTTTGTGATCAATGGCAGCAGGAAATCCGCGACAAGATCGGCGTCGAGGCGGTGGTCATTCGCTCGAATACACAGGCTCGCCTAGATCGTGAGATCCAGGGCGATACGTCGGTCTATCAGTTCTACCCGTTCCAGGTCCTTTCGATTGACTACATCAAGTCCGATGCACGTCGGGCCACCTTCATCAATGAATGCCCCGAACTGGTGATCGTGGATGAAGTTCATTCATGCGCCCGCCCCCAAGGTGCCGCCGCATCACAAATGCAGCGCCATGCTCTCGTCAAAGACATTGCCGCCAAACAGGGGCAGCACCTCATCATGCTTTCCGCCACCCCCCACAGCGGCAAGCCTGAAGAATTTGGATCGCTGCTCGGCCTGCTTGATCCGACCTTTGAAAACCTAGATGTTGCCACCGCATCCCAGCCAGAGCGTCAGCGGCTTGCTCGCCAGTTCATCCAGCGGCGGCGCCGGGATGTGGAGCGCTGGATGAATGAGGACACGCCATTTCCGAAGCGCGATTCCGGTGAGTTCGACTATGACCTGTCAAAACCATACCTCGCGTTTTTCGACAAGGTGCTCGATTTCGCCCGCAATCTCGTCGCCGGCGACGAATCGCCGGAGCGTCAGAAGCGGGTTCACTACTGGACGGCTCTTGGCCTCTTGCGCGGCGTCATGTCCAGTCCGGCTGCCGGTGTCGCTATGTTCCGGGCACGCCGTTCCAAGCTGGGGGATGAACTAGCACCGGAGGCAGATGAGGATGAATCCAGCCCGATTCATGATCACCCAGAAGGGCACGAATCAGATCTTGCTCCTGTCGAAGTGGTGGAGAGCACCGGATGGTCCGAGTCACAACAGCGGCGGATGAGGGAGTTTGAGAAAGAACTCGCTGCTCTCACTGGACCCAAGTTCGATCACAAGCTGGAGGCCGCTCGCATGATCACCGAGGACTGGCTGAACCAGGGATTCAATCCAGTGATCTTCTGCCGTTACATCCAGACAGCGATTTATCTCGGCGAACAGCTCGCTCCTCTACTCGCCAGAAAGTTCCCGAAGGCTGAAGTGCGGGTCGTCACCTCTGAAGATCCTGATGAGGTCCGCCGAGACCGCATTGCCGCCATGGGCGACTACCCACAGCGAGTCCTGATCGCCACCGACTGCCTCTCCGAAGGCATCAACCTTCACGAACACTTCACCGCTGTCCTCCATTACGATCTGCCATGGAACCCTAACCGTCTTGAACAACGAGAAGGACGTGTGGACCGTTTCGGTCAGCGGGCGAAGGAAGTGAAAGCCTACCTCCTGTTCTCCAAGGACAGCGCCGTGGATGGCGTGGTGCTCGACGTGATCCTGCGGAAAGTCCGCGAGATCAAGAAGGCCACGGGCATCAATGTGCCGTTCCCAGAAGACAGCAAAGGCATAATCGACACCATCACCCAATCGCTGCTTCTCAATCCAGACCGTAAAATCAGCACCCGCCGCTCGGACGTGAATCAGATCGAGTTCAATTTTGAGGAGTTCAACGAGGCACGAAAACTCGAACTCGAAGTCTCTGACAAATACAAAAAAGCCGCCGACCGGGCCAGTCAGAGCCGTTCGATCTTTGCCCAGCATACCATCAAGGCGGATGAGATCGAGCAGGACCTTCGTGAAAACGATGAAGCCATCGGTTCCCCTCAGGTTGTTGAAAACTATGTTGTGGATGGTCTTCGGTCATTGTTCGGTGTGCAGATTGATCACGAGAAGAACGGTTATTTGCTCTACGCGGCCAACCTTCCACAGAGCGTCAAGTCGCTCCTTCCTGCCAAATCCTCCGTGAAGGTTTCCTTCGAATCACCCACGCCGGAGGATCACATCTACCTGGGGCGCAATCACCCTCTCGTCGAGCAGCTCTGCCAGATGACCCTCGCTCGCAGCATCGAGCGGCATCGCAGCCGCGCCGCCCGCACTGCCGTCATACGCACGACTGCGGTGCAGAAGCCCACGACTTTGCTCATGTTCCGCTGCCGAAATGTCATCGAGGAAAAGCGCTCCGGCGGGCAGCAGCTTGTTGCGGAAGAAATGCTGCTCTGGGGCTACCGAGGTTCTTTGACGGATCAAGACTTTATATCCTCATCAGAAGCCCACCAGCTTCTCTCATCCGCCAAACCCGTGGGCGACCTTTCTCCAGAACGTTGCGCCCGTTTGATAGAAGACCGAGTGGCAGCACTCCCTGAACTCCGCCCCGCCTTCGACGCCCTTGCCGAGGAGCGCTGCAAAAATCTCGTGGATGCCCACGAGCGGTTCTCCTCACTTCTCGAAAAAAAGCGCTTCGGCGTCGTTTATCCCGTCCTGCCCATGGACGTCCTCGGCATCTACGTGCTGATGCCCTCTCAGGAGAACTGAACAACCACCGCCCAAATCATGGCACGCTCCCACATTCACAAATCCACTTGGCTGCTTCCAGACAAGTTCGCCAAGCCGCTGCAGCAGGTTCAAAAAGCCGTCCATCAGCTCAAAGAGTCCGCCGGTCATGAATTCCTCAAATTCACCCTCGATGGTCGCCTCGTTGGTGATCTGGGCGAGGCCGTTGCCGAGCACTTCTTTGACATTGAACTGCATGACTCATCAAAGATGGGGCATGACGCAATTCTGAACAGGAATGGTTCCTTTGAATCGGTGGAGGTGAAGATTCGCAGGGAATCGACCGGCATCTGGTTTGATTCTCAGCCCGACCATATCATTGCTTTCCGGATGGAGGAAGGAGATGCCCGGATCACGCTCATCTACGCCGGTCCCGGTTCAGTGCTTCTGAAGATTCGCCCCGAGGCTCAGATCGCTGAGACCATCCACGCAGAGCTTGGAGCCACCATTCGGAAGTTCACCGCACGCCAAACCGTCTCGCTCAACCAGTTGGCAAAGCACTTCAAATACGAGGACTTCATGAATAACCCCTCGATCCCCTTCCGCAACCTACCCACCGTTGCCTGATACACATGCTTCACCCTTCCATCCGCCTCGAAGGCTCCATCCTCTCCGCTGACATCCTTGATGCCATCGAGCGTGGGGATCGCTCGCACCAGGCTGCCAAAGACTTCGGACTCGACCCCACAGCCAAGGTCAAAGATGAGATCGCCGACGCCTGGGCGGCTGCCCGTGCCTACTGGTCTGCCTATCAGGTGAAAATCAGCCGCCTGCGTGAGGGAGCAACAGGCACCACGGAGACCCGCAATCAATGGATGGTGCCGCTCCTCGGTCTTCTTGGCTACCAGCTCAGCCTGACTGAGTCCGAGACCGTGCAGGGAAAGACCTACCGTATCTCCCACCGCGACACCACCCGAGACCAGCTTCCCGTTCACCTTCTCGGCTGGCACGAGTCCCTTGACCGCCGCAGCACCGTGCCCAATGCCCCGCGCATGTCCCCACACGGGCTGCTGCAGGAATACATCAATCTCACCGAGCACCTCTACGGCATCGTCTCGAATGGCCGTCTCATCCGCCTGCTGCGGGATTCTTCCCGCCTCGTCAAACTCACCTTCATCGAGTTCGATCTGGAGCGCATCTTCACAGAGGAGCTGTTCGCCGACTTCGCCCTCTTCTACCGCCTGCTTCACGCTTCCCGCCTTCCGGTCAAACAAGACGCCGTGGCGGAGGCTCCTATCGAGATTTACCATCAGGATTCACTCGATTCTGGCTCGCGTATTCGCAGCGGCCTCAGCGCCGCCGTTCACATCGTCATCCTCTCACTTGGCAACGGATTCCTCAGTCACCCTTCCAACGACCGCCTCCGAGAACTCGCCGCAGCCGACGCCAACGGGCGCTTCTCGATGGACTTCTACGCCCATCTCCTGCGCCTGATCTACCGGCTCCTCTTCCTCATGGTCATCGAAGAGCGTGGTCTTGCTCATGTTCCCAGCACTGACAAACGTCTGCGAGAGATCTACGACCTCGGCTACTCGCTCGCTCGCCTCCGTCGCCTGGCTGAGAAACCCCACTTTGCCGAAGCCCGACACCAGGATGCATGGCTTGCCCTTCTTGCTCTTTTCCGGCTCGTAGATGAATCCGGTCGCGGCCTCAAGCTCGGTGTGGCTCCGCTTGGAGGTGACCTCTTCAATGCAGGTTCTCTCGGTGTGCTGGAGGACTGCTCACTCGACAACGCCACCCTTCTGGGCGCTCTACGCCAGCTGACCCTATTCACCAATCCCGTCACCAACCAGAAAATGCGGGTAAACTATGGTGCCCTCAATGTCGAAGAGTTCGGCTCGGTCTATCAGGGACTGCTCGAATACGAACCGCGAGTCACTCGGATCGACGAGAAATGGCACTTTGCCTTCGCTCAGGGCGACGAACGTGCCGCCACCGGCTCCCACTACACCGAGGACGAACTCGTCCAGCCGCTCATCAAGCACTCGCTCGATCACCTCATCGCGGAAAAGCTCAAGCAAACCGATCCTGCTGCCGCCCTCCTCTCCCTCCGTGTGGCCGACATCGCCTGCGGCTCTGGTCACATACTCCTCGCTGCCGCCCGTCGCATCGCCACAGAACTCGCCATCATCCGCACGGGAGATGACCAGCCCAGCCCAGCAGCCTTTCGCGAGGCCATCCGTGAGGCCATCCGCCACTGCATCTACGGCGTGGACCTCAACCCGCTAGCCGTGGAACTCTGCAAGGTGGCTCTCTGGCTGGAAGCCCATGCTCCCGGTGAACCGCTCAACTTCCTGGACCATCACATCAAATGCGGCAACGCCATCGTTGGCTTCGTCACCCGTGAGGAATTGAACAAAGGGATTCCCGATGAGGCCTTTGCCACCTTGAATGGAGACGATCCAGACATCGCTTCTGGCTTCCGCAAACGGAACAAAGCTGAACGCAAGGAACGAGCCGCTAGCCACAGCCAGATTCCGCTCGCTGGGGATCTACAAACCAAGCTCGACGACATTCTCGCCCATTGGCAGGAGATCGCCGCTCTACCGGAAAAGACCCCAGCTCAAATCGCGGCCAAGAAGCTCAAGTTCAATGAGACCAGCCACGAGGACAGCTCTTTGCTTCGACAAATTGCCTCCATCCCAATCGCCCAGTTTTATCAGCCGAAGACCGCTGGCAATAAGGACAACCTCATCACCGACGCCGCCTTCCGTGCCACCTTGTCAGGTCGTCTGCCCTCTGGAACAGCCGTTGCCTCTGCCTCGGCCGTGGCGGAACGCAAGAAGGCCTTCCACTGGTTTCTGGAGTTCCCGGAAATCATCGCCAGTGGAGGCTTCGACTGCATTTTGGGGAATCCCCCTTACCTTGGCGGCCAGGCTCTCAGCGGCACCTACGGCCATGCATTCTGTGGCTATGTGAAGTGGGAATACGCCCCCACCGGCCTCAGTGACCTCGTGGTCTTCTTCCTGCGACGCATCTTTTCTCTTCTCCGCCCGAATGGCTTCACGGCCTTCATCACCACCAACTCGATCAAAGACGGTGACGTGCGGAAGGATGGTTTGGAACAAGTGATTGCCGCAGGCGGCACCATCAACATGGCCGTGCGTGGTATCAAATGGCCGGGAGTAGCCAACCTTGTTGTGTCACTCATCTCAATCCATCGCGGTGAATGTCAAACGTCCTGCTACCTAGACGGGAGGCCAGTGGAAATGATCAGCGCTTTCTTTGAGGACGCTGAGGACGATGGAGAACCTGTCGATCTCCGTGAAAATGGCGACAGCGTCTTTCAGGGGTCCATTTTCCTCGGCGACGGCTTTCTTCTCAATCATGAAGAGGCGTATGCATTGTGTGGACGGAATGAGAAAAACGCAGAGGTCATTTTACCCTTAATTAATGGTCAGGAACTCAATAACCAACCGGATCAGGTTCCAGGCCGCAGCATCATCAACTTCCGTGACTGGCCGATGGAAAAAGCACAGAAGTTCCCTGAAGCTTTCGATATTGTGGAACGCTTGGTTAAGCCATACCGAGAAGACGAAAAGCAAAATGACGAAGGGGCCAAAAAACGATGGTGGCTCTTCAAGCGCCCTACGCTTCAAATTTACACGCGAATCAAGGGCCTACCCCGCTGCTTCGCCGCAGCCGCCACAACCAAGTATCTCAATTACTCCGCAGCACCGACGGAGCAAGTCTTCGCGAATACGATCTACGTCTTCACCACCGACCGCTGGGATCACTACGCCGTGGTGCAATCCACCATCCACGAAGTCTGGGCACGCAAATACAGCGGAGCCTTGAAACAAGACCTTCGCTATTCCCCATCGAAGTGCTTCGACACCTTCGCCTTTCCCGCCGGACAGTGGCAGAACGCCAATGCCCGACTTGCCGACATCGGCGAATGCTACCACGAGCACCGCCGCGTCCTCATGCTTCGACTTTGGCTGGGACTCACAGACATCTACAACCTCTTCCACGTCCCCGATCTCGAAGCCCGCCTCGCCACTCTTTATCAGCGTCGGAGCGCCCACACCGACTGGCGCAGTGAAGTCCCCGAAGAACACCGTGCCACCGCCGGAAGCCTCACCCAAGAGCAAGCCCGCGACGCTATCCTCCAACTCCGCTCCCTCCACCGCCAGCTCGACCAAGCTGTCCTCACCGCCTACGGCTGGCACCAGGACAGCTCCGACGGCCCCGACATCCACCTCGCCCACGACTTCCAACAAATCGAAACCCTCCCCGAAAACGACCGCACCCGCTACACCATCACCCCCCAAGCCCGCAAAGACCTCCTCTCCCGCCTCCTAAAACTCAACCACCACCGCGCCGCCGAGGAACAAAACGCCACCACAGTCCAAGCCAAGACCTCATCCACCCGCAAGACCGCCACACAGGGGATCCTCCAAATGTCGCCGGAAGACTCTGAACTGTTCCGCCACGCCGCCAACAAACCTGGCCACTCAGAAAAGTAATGGTTCCACCCGAGACAAACCAACATCCGCCCAAATCGCTCGAACAGAATCAGATCGAGGCAATTCTGCGGAAATGCTATCCGGGAATGTCCGAAACCATCCTCACGCACGAGGAAGCGAAATTACGGGCTGCAATGGTTTACGAGGACATGGCTGCTGTGAACTTTCCTCTGCGCTTGGGAACTACATGGCCGGTGCAAGCTACCGGATACGAAACCATCGAAATTCCAAGCTACCCTCTGGACGGCATCATGTATGGGCCTGAGGCCGATCCTAGCGGCGAAGGCAAACGAGACGCGGCTGGCCCCTTACTCAGTTGCGGTGAATTCATCCGGCTGTCGAAAGCGTGTAAGCTGGGCCGGGAGCTCCTGACCACAAACCGATGGCCATCGCGTTTCACAGTCGGCCTTCGGGATACACAGAAGCACCTCTCCGTGATTGAGGAGATTCTCTGGTTGGGGCGCTGGCATTCTGCTGAGAACATCGAGATGACCTACAAACAGAATTCGTCGGCTGGGAAGGACATTGACTGGCGCTTCACGTGCTGCGGACAAACGATTAATCTGGAGGTAAAGTATCGGATGCGCGATTGGCTGGGAGTCGTTGACGGCTCACACTTTTCTCGAAACTTCGATTCCTACTTCAGCGACGTTAAAGGAAAGTTTGGTCCGCGACCAGACGGTGAATTGAACATCGTAGGTATCACGACCTTCACCCCTCCTGATCTGGGCTTGCAGGAATGCACAAAGCGGTTTCTCGATAAGCATGCCGAGATCGACGCCGTCATTTTCTGGTCAATCCACGACCCAGAAGGCAAACGCCCTGAAATCCACGCCAGGCATCCAGAAATCATAAAAAGGCTCTTCAAAGGGGGCGACCGTGAGGACAACCTCTTTTGCGCACCGATCCGCCACTTGTGGCGAAAGAGAGAAGAACGGCGGGCAATGCGCCCTGTCGAAGCCATGGATGCGATTTCAAAAATGAATGCGGACTCAAAAACAGGCCAGCAAACAAACGGGCTGATCCAATGAACGGAAACCATGATCTACAGCACATTTGAATCTCCCGTTCCTCCTGGGCCATCGGGGTCTGGTCCTGCATCGCTACCCGTCAAGCAACCATTCCTCTGGCCCGATACGCACTATCTCGCCAAGCTCGCTTCATATCCCGAGATGCCGCCGATGGCGAACGTGGTCCGGGAGGCGGATCTCATCAGCGGCGTGCTGGTTGATGTGACAAAAGAAACGCTGAACTGGCTGCATGATTTGTTGAGCCGGAATGCCGGGGAACCTCATGTTCGTGCAGCAGTGGCTTGGCCAAAGCGAGTTTGATTTGAGGACAAACCAAAGCAAATACATCTTCGATCATGTCCGACCTCATCCTCTATCAGTTCAGCCGGGATCGTGTGGAAGCCTGTGATGCCAAGGATTTTTTGTCCAGGTTCGGCAAGATCAGTGTGCCGACGGGTAAAAAGCTGGAATCCATGATGAACAGTGTGGCCTTGATGATCGACGGCTACAATCTCGACCCCCGAGAGATCTACGCCATCCCAGAGGTCAGAGCCTTCTACAAGGAGGTCTGGAAGGTTTGGCCCTATTGGCTGTATTTCTGCAATCTGGACTCTGAAAACCTGATGATGATGGTGATGTGCTGCCTCGACTCCCTGGACGCGCTGAAGATAAAAGGTCAAAGCCAGGTCAAATTCAACCTCAGTCCCTTGGATGTCGTCCGGTTCATCAGCGCCGGTTTTGTGCCGATGAATGAGATGTGTGAACGTGCCGGAATGAGCGAGCACCAGATATTCGAAAGGACCAAGGCAGTGTTCGAGTATTTTAACCTGCCTTTTGATGCTCCGCCACCATGCCCTCCGACCTCAAATCCCTCATCACCGAAGCCACTCGCTATACTCGCTTCACCATAGTGAAGTGCGGGTGTCTGGCTCCGATCATAATGGCAGCGACGGACCCAGGAAATTTTTCAGCTTCTCAATGTTCTATTCCGCCACCGTGCCACACACCAGTACTGAGCCAGATTTCATAGAAATACAGCCACCGTGACGTCCAAGGCACAATGCTAAGCGCAAGAAGCATATTTGGTCGCCACTCGTTGCCTGGAGGGTAGTAGAGGCAAGGTTGCTGCTCGGCGTAACGATGCGGGCACCCTTTGCCTTCTCGCAGTTGAAGGCGCGGATTTAGGACTGTGACAACGGGGCGAGGGCGAAGAGGCGTGTTCGTCCGATATTGAATCTGAATCTCATATTGATCACAGTATGGTGCAGGCTGGACCCGGCCAATCCACTCCATGTGGGATGGGCTATTCACCTGAGCACGAATGGTGTCGCAATGCTTGCGCAGCGCTTGAACTTGAAAGCCCAAAGACAAACTGCGGTTGCTGCTGAAGAAAGTTCTCACTATACGGCACTCCCAAAATTGGTGTGAGCTGGCATAGCCTTCGCCCCGAGATAGGTCGGTGCCAGAGTTGCGGATGTGGTGATCACACCCAAAGATTGTGTGCTCTGTAGCTTGTTGATGAATTGCGCCTGTTGGCTGAAAGCGACCGACTTCGGCCTCTCTCCGACCAAGCTCTCCAGAGCCTTTCCGATGCCTACCATCTTGTCGGCAAGTAGGAACGCCTGAATATCCTGGGCGAACTTCGTGTGCCAGTTGAAGAACGCTGTGCGACGATGCGGCTTCCTCGGCCACTTGTCCGCAAAGTTTTCACTGCTAAGCACAGGGTTCAACACCATTGTTTTGGCTGCGTCGTCGAACTGATCCAGCATGCCTGCCGTGACATTTTTCAAGGCTTCAATGACATCCTCCTCGCCCCGGTAAGCTTTCGCAGCCAGAGTCGTGATGATGGCGCTAATCGGGGCATCGTTTGACTGCTTTCCCTCGAACATGAGGTCACGATGCCGCTTCATGGTTTGAATGACCCATTGTAGGGGGACCTTTTCGTTGGCTTTTGGCTGCACTGGAGCTGGTGCGGCATCGGCCCTTTTCACGTTGGAAAAGCTGAACATCTCGTTGACCGCACGTCTGATTACCGCCTGCCTTAGTTTGAACCAGGCAATGTAACCACGGGGATCCGAGCCGACCCATTGCTCAAGAGCTTTGTCTGGAACCTGGACGGCACTTCCAGTCTGACTCAGCCATCGAGCGACTCTCGCCACGACAATATCCAGATGAAACCGCTCGGCTTCAGAATAGTCCAGCCGCAAACAACGCAGCTTCTCCGTGTTGAGCATCCTTGCGTAGTTTGCATCCTCTCGGAGACGGATTTCGACCTCATCTCGTACTTGCTTGGAAGTGAAGTGACTAGGCGGGGTCACTTCGCAGGAGACATCAAAGTCAAAGTTCTCCCTGCCCAGAGGACGAATGGCAAGTCCAAGTGCGGCGCTGCCTTGGACTGATTGTGACGGGTGCCACGACGCAACTCGTGTGCCTGGCTTGTCGAGGAAGGATGTTACGGCCTCGTAGCGGTCCACTGCCTTCTCATACATGCCGGGTGGAATGCTGAGTGATTCTACTGCCGCTTTGAGCAGGTCGACCTTTAGTTGGGTTGGGGTTGTTGGTATCATATGAAATCTAGGCCGCCAAGGGTTCTGATTGTGGGAAAGGAATGGGTTCAAAGGGGTTGGCTTTGGCTTCAAAGAAGCGACGGCGCAGTTTACGGCTGGCGTGTTCCGCCTCACGGGCTCCGAGTGCGATGAGTTGATCAGAAACTCGGTCCAGCTTGAACTCTCCAGCAGCCACTTCTGGATTGATCCGCACATATCGAGATGCATCCTCGTCAGGATGATCGCGCAGCAGCAATTCAACCATTGCGTGGGTTCCAGATGAGTCTGCCCCAATGAACACATCGCTCGCCTTGAGCGCCCAAGCGGCGATTCCACCGTCTTGTTTCACAGAATCCATCCTCACTACTTCTTTGGTTGTGCCGATACTGAGGACTGAAATGGCGGAACGGTCAGCGCCGAGGACACTCATTGCCTCGACCACGCCCACCATGGCAGGGTTATTGGCCCAGACGCCGCCATCGACATACTGAATCATCGAGTCATCGACGAAGGAAGGCAGATACGTCGGTGCAGCTGCCGACGCCATCGCAACATCTACGGCGCGCATTTTGCAGTCCTTCAGAAGTCGGCTTGAGTGGCGGGTCTTGAACAGCTTCACCTCGCGGCGCTGAATGTTGAACGCGGGAATGACCAGTGGGGTGCGCGACTCACCAAGGGTTCTGTCGCCAAAAACCTCCGTGAGAGCCTTTTTCAACGGGTCCGCCGAATACTTTGCCTTCAAGACGCCCATGCTGGGGGCGTCGAAGATCTGCGGCCCCTTCTCGCGGTAGAACCGCAGAATCTCGCCTGTGGGAACACGCAGCCCCAATGCGATGGCGATGATGGCCCCCGTCGAGGTGCCTGTGATGAGGTCAAAGTGATCGGCGATCTTCACTCCCAGGTGGGTTTCGAGATCAGCCAACAGTTTTGCGGTAAAGAGGCCTTTAAGGCCGCCGCCGTCTAGTGCGAGGATTTTGTATTCTTTCATTGTATCAGTTCAGTCGATTGCGGCAGTATTGCTGCCTACTGATCACAACGGACCGGTGTGACAGAGCCAGGAAACCGCTTTGTCACGCCACTCCGTTCTCCCTGCTGACTACCTATGTCCCTCTCCCTTCTGCCTCCCCAAACTGAATCAGACCTCGATCTTCTGTGTGCGATTGGTCTATATGCAGTTGTGGATGTCAACGAGGCGAATGTGGCGCTGGGCAAGCTCTACGAACGTCATGGCAAGTTTGTCGGAAATCGGCTCAGGACGCTCGCGGCTTCATATCCGGCCATCGACGCCGAGCAACTGACGCTCGACACCTTTGAGCGAGCATATCACTCAGCAGGTCGCTTCAAAGATCAGAGCGGCAATGACGCGGACCGACTGAGGCAGCAAGTGAGGAAATGGCTCATGCAAATTGCCACCAACCTCTTTAAGGACGAGATGCGATTGGTTAAGAATAAAATCGCACTGGTGACCGATGCCATGGAAGACCTCCCAGAAAACCCACTCGATGATGAGACTGTTCCTTTCGTTTCAGCCGACACGTTGCGGAAAATTGATGAGGCGTTCGTCACACTGAATGAACAGGATCGCGACATTATACGAACCTACGCTCACTTCGGTGCTCTTGGCGAAGACAGTAGCAGCCTGCCCTCTGAAGACCGCGACCGCCTCATGAGTCGATATGGGCTCACCAACACTGCGCTGCGACAACGCAAGAAGAGAGCCTTGGAAAGGCTGCGCGCTCAAGGAACTCCCTAACAATCAACCACTCGCCTACCATGCCCACAATCACCGACGCCGAGATTCGACAAGCATTGATGCAAAGCGGTCATTTGCTCCCCACAAACGAGGAGGCTATAGCTTTCGTTGAGCAGAAGCACGCTGCAGAAATTGCTGCCACTTCGGTGCCTCCTTTTCAGCGGTTGCTTGACCAGATTCACGGAAAGACAGCAAAAAAGCCTTCGATTGCTCAAGCGAGATTCATCAGCAGTGCTGTGCCGGGCCTTGCTCGTGCCGCACGGAATGGGAAAGACCTACCACCTGAGATCGTGCAGAAAATGGAAGCTGACAGAGCGGCAGCGGAAAAGAGGGAATAACCAATGCCAGTCCGCTCCAACAAATTAACCAGGGAACGCGAAAGCGAGATAATCGAGCTCGCTGAGATGCACGCTGATGAGACTTGTGCATCTGGCGCAGTTGACCCACTAGCGATCTTCTCAAAGGAAGACGTTCCGGTGATTTTTGGCTCGTATGGTGAGGCAACGTTCGATGGGATGCTGGAGTTCAAGGCCGGAACGTTCGCTGCGTTCTGCAACATTGATCGCGGTAACGAAAGAGGGACTGCCCGTGCGCGATTCACGCTGGCCCACGAACTTGGACATCTGCTTATACCAGAGCATCGGCTGGCATTAATGAACGGTATAGCAGCACATCCGTCTTGCTGCGGCATATTCGATGGGGCGACTGATGTTGAGGAATTTGAGGCCGATCTTTTTGCATCCAATTTACTCATGCCTGCCAGCAGGTTCGATCTGGCAGCCAAGAAATTGGTTTCCGCCACTCCGCTTCAGGCCGCATTGAGCCTCAAAGAGCAGTTCAAAACATCGATCTTGAGCACAGCGATTAGATACGGTGAATATCGAACCGAAGTAGTCGCTCTGATCTGCTGGAAAGATGACCAAGTAAGTTGGCGACGAATCCAGGATACCTTTTTTTATCAGCACCAGTTTCGTAAATGGAAGCTGGGCAATGTTTCCCAGCTGCCGCCTGACTGTGCGACTTCGGCTGCGCTTTCAGATCCTGACTCCTCGTATGCGGTCCACGATTCTGTTTTGAGTGCGAGCTTCTGCTTCGAGCGAGTCGCCATGGGTGGAAGCCGAGACTTAATCCTTCGCGAGGAGGCATTGAGACTTGGTTCTCACGGAGTTCTTACGTTGCTGTCCATCCATCCGAAATTTCCAGTTCTCGCTCCACAGGGGTGGAATTAAACATAGTCTCGAATGCTCAGCGCTACAAAAGAAGCCTGGGGGCTCGAAATGTGGCCGTGAGCTTGTGTAAACATTTTCACAAGCACCCAAAAACAGCCCCCCACATGACGAATCACTTGGGGGTCTTAGGCCAGGATATTCAGGGTCAGGTCCTGCCTTGCCTTCGAGAACTGCCGAGACCTCCGCCCACATCAGCCAGTCGATCTGTGACGTCTCTCCGCCATCGGTAAATGGCTAGCAGAGGACATGAGCGTCGGCAGCTAAATCAACTCCGCCAGTGGGCGAAGCTGGGATACTGAGAGTGGCAACCCTTGTTGTTCCAGAGTGTCGAGCAACTCATCCGCTGTGCGCGGCGGGTTCTTGAGTGACGCACGCTGGTTTTTCAATGCCCGGCACACCATGCTCCAGTCGAGTGTGATGAGGTGGCTGATGAATTCGTCAGGGTGTTGGGTTTCCACTCCAAACTCCTCCAGAACTTTTGCGGGGAAATCCTTTTCGTTGAAGGTTACAATGACTTCAGCATGACCGCAGATGGCTGCGGCCAACACATGCCGGTCATCGGGATCGGGCAGGCTGAGTGATTCAACCAGCCTCATGTGACCGGTGACAAGGCAGTCCGGCACTGCCTTATTCATCAAATCCCGTGTTCTTTGAAGCTGTTCGGGCCTCAAGTCAGTGCGGTTCGCGAGAAGATTACGCGTCCACTCAACATGAATCTCCTCTGTCCATCGCGCCCGAAATAGCCCCGTGCAGGAGAGGTGCAGCAGGAAGTCGCGCAGTGGTGCCGGGTAGAGCACACAGGCATCAAACAGCGCAGTGAACGTTGTCATGAAGCGGCGAGGATCAGTAGCCCATGTTCAGTTCCTGCGCCTGGGCGGCGAGCTGCTCCAACGCCTCACGGCTCTCGCCCTTTACCTTCTCTAGATAAGCCATCAGATGCTCAAACTTTACCCGCCGGCGGCTGCCAACTCGATGATGAGCAATGACACCCGTTTCGAGCAGTTTCACGAAATACGGGCGGGACACCCGCAGCAGGTTTGCCGCCTGCTGGGTGGTGAGTTCATGATGTGTGGGCACCAACGTAACAGCGTTTCCCTGGGCCATCTGATTGAGAATCTCCAGGAACATACGAAAAGCCACCTCGGGCACTTCGACAGGCTGAGAGGCTTTATTGTCAGGAATCAAGCGGAGTGACTGGCTACGGCGAGTCGTGGCCGCCATGCTGGCAAACAGCCGGGCGGCCTCACGGGCCTGACGCGCCTCTTCCAAATCAGGGGCGGTTAGACGGGCAGCAGCGGGCAGAGAAGCAGTTTTCATGGTGGTTGAGAATACGAATTGAACGAAACAATCGAAACAAACGAAATCAAGTTTTGATTGTCGCTGTTGCCATAGATATTTTACTCAAGGTGCATGCGAGGAATAATTGGGCGGTTCTCTTGATGATCCCAATCTTCATCAGCGACATGGCGCTGCATGCTCGAATGCGCAGGCTGCTGAATCTGGATGAAACCCAGTCCAGCCAGCGGATGAAAGTGCCGTCTCGCCAGTAATGACACGACCAATGTGATAGCAAATTCCGGGGAGCCGCATTTTTTTCGACGCGGTTTTAAAAATTTTTGTCAGCCGTATTTCTCAGCTGCCACAACAGAAAACGGGGAATTCAAATCGTGACCGTCAGCTTGTGAAAATGTTTACACAAGCTCCCAAAAACAAAAAACCCCCGCGTGACGAATCACTTGGGGGTTTTTCTGGTGGCGTCTCGTTATCGAATTGTTACGCCGCTTCTTTTAGCTGTTCGATCAGTCCACCAGGCTTTGTCACCTGTGAGACCAGACAGAACGGCTCAGCATGGTTTTTGCCATGGTGATGCTCGATTTCAATATCAACCGGCTGACCAACAAGAACGTTCAGGGCTTCAGGAATGATCTCACCCGCCAAATTAATGACTTGGTGAATATCATCGCCTAGAAGTTCCGTCAGGTCTTTGATGATCTGTTTTGAATCCTTGGCCTTGTATCCTTTTTTGGCCAAGTATTTCTTCGTTGGATGGAGCAGGGACGTGGCCTCAAAAATCAGCCTTAATTCCCACTCTTCGTTTTTTGGGACGCTACTATTGATCAGGCGTGCGTCCGTAATCTTTGCCTGGTGGAATCCTTCAATAAGGACCCAGCTTACCATTTTCTGTATCTTGAGCATATCTTCTTTTCTCTTGCGACGTAGCAGGTTTTGCCACGCCATCTTTTTCTGAAAAGCTGTGTGTCATTTTTTCATCAGTCTTGTTACCGAGGTCCAAATCTCCATCCAGATTTATGGCTGGAGTGGTCGATTTGAAGATGACTTTTTTCACGCGATTCATTGTAAATAACCTACCACATCACGAGATCAATGTACAGCGGTTTCTAAGAAATGTTCTGTGTATTTGGAGGCCGCATGCAGTTTTACTTTTCCGCTTTGGCGCATCATCAGGGAATGCTTCACAGGACGCACAGAACGCCTCCAGAAACGCTCCAAATGCTTTCCGAGTATGGTGACAGCGGAAAGCATTCAAAGCGCTCAGATTGCCTTTAAACGCGACTCTCTCTGGAGCCTCTTGTTCGCATCTCTCGAACTTTTTTGTTGGCTGCATTTGAAACCTTGGAGCCAATGTATGAGTTTTGACGCTGAGGATGTAGATTCCCTATTCGAACGATTTTTTGAAACTGCCCAACAGCCGCCGAATATGAATCGAGGAACTCTCTCATTTCCAGATTCAGTTCGCGAAGCCTATGACGACCACATTGGATAAGCGCTGAGGTGTAGGGTTCTTGGAGCTTGATCGCCTTCGTCTGATATTTGATGACGGACTCAAGATCTGTTCTGGTATGTAACGCTCGATTTCGAAGTGAAGGCACCAAATCAACCCCTTCAGTCTCCGCGATGTAGGTCGAAATGACGTTCAACCGATCCACCGTCAATGCATCACCTGAAACAAGGATATGCGAATGAGGCAGAACGCGCAGAGGAAGAAAGCGAAGAATTGCCAACTCATGAACGATGTAGGCTCCTTCGATTAAGCCTTCATCAAATGCCCGACGAACAGCACTTGCATTGGCTAACCAGTATTTCCGAAGATCAGCACTGTTTGTTGAATCAAGTGGAAGTCCACCATCAAAGGAACAGGTGAGATGGGAGAAGTCAGCTTTGTTGAACGCTGGACCATACCGTAGTGATGAATTCATACCACAGTAATAAGCACAGCGAGAACACAGGTGCCAAAGCCGACATGGACGTTTTCCTGATGAGAACTGAGCGCCACAATAGACGATCTTATCAGCGTTCAAAAACCCAGAAGCAATGATCGGGTAAATGCTCTCGAAGTAGTTTCCCTTGTCGAAACCATCCGGGAAGTCTTGATGTTTGATGGTGATGCTCCGGATTAAAGATTGCTGGTCATCATCGAACAGAGCCAAATTTTTAACCATCTCCGCACTGTCACACCAGTTTAGGTCTTCTTTGAATCTTGGTCTCTGAACGATTAAAGCGGATGAGTCTGAGGTGTGGGATGATTCTTGAGCATTGGACAGGAGAGATGAAGTCGAGCTGGTGGATGTGGACGATGAACCAGGGTCAACAGCTACAGGATAATCAGATGAGGGAGAGGAGAGAGGAGTGCATAATCTATCTCTAAGATCGCTCTCCGGATTTTGAATCAGCGTTGGTGTTTGTGATGCAGTGCCCAAGGTGAATGAGCGCTCTTTGTTTGAAGTAATTTTCATTGAACTGACATGGGTATGCAGGTCGGTCACCATTGCCGACCTGCTGATTGACGCTCATCTCGCAGTGACGTTTTTTTCAACACTGATGGCGAGAGCTATTCTAAATTCTTGGCTACTGTTATCGAGTGAGAATCTCCGCTTCCCTCAACACATCGGTGAGTTCGTCCAGACGTTCATTCCACTCATCTCTCTGTTTATCAGTCACAGCATCAGCTTTGAGATCTTCCAAATATTCGACGAGCTGCTCAATTGCTTTCATCGCCTGTCCATGCTTTGAGATCGTTGGAAACTCACTGGACGAACCATATGGCGATTCAGTTGCATCAGCCTTTACAGAGACCACCGGCTTGTTGGTGGCGACTGCTTTTACGGATGACTTCTTCGCCTTTTGAGGCGAATTAATTGCACCCAGCGAGACGGCCTTCAAGTATCCCGAGTTCATGCTCTTGTTCAGCGCGACTCGGATTTGTTGGACCTCCTCTGTTTTGCCATTTTTGCTGAGAGCGCTAATGGCATTCACAGTATCAACCAATCGCTTGGCCGTCACTCCGCTTGTACCAATGGCATCGCCTGTTTTGTCACGGGAACTGCCGTTTGCCAAAGAGGCCTTCGGGTCGTTCTTACGCTGGGCACCCGACTGCTGCCGCTGTTTCGCGAGCTGTTCCTCGATCTTCAATCGTAGGCGAGCCTCGTTGCCCAGCATCTCATTGGTTTTGGGCCGTTGACGGTTGCTTTCCAACAAAGCAGCCTGCGACTTAATTTCGTTGTCATATGCCCGGATTATCACCGGAACGTGCGACAGCCCAAGTTCCTTTGCCGCCTTTAATCTGCGGTGACCTGCTACGAGTGTTTTTTCAGCCGTTGCGATGAGCGGCTCTTGGAAGCCATTCTTCTCCAGGGATACCACTAGGTCTTGGTCGACCGGTTCTTCGCCGTAGATCTCGACATTTAGCGGGTTGGGTTTCAACAGCGTAATGTCGATTTGCAGGATCTCTTCTGCCTTTGTCGAAGCTCCTGCAGCCGTCACGGGCACATCGACAGATCCAGGCTGATCTAACGGTCCCAGACCCGTGACCGTAGACGATGCCATGGGCAGGGACTTTGTTGAGCTTGATGACGTTGCGCTCTGTGGCGAATCGACCATAACGTATTCAGCATCGATCACCTCATCCTCGGTGTTCTCGGTAGTGCTTCGTTTTGTTCTTTTGTGCGGTGATGTTGATTTCGAATAATTCAGTTCTGTGGACATAATGCTTCTTTTGAGGCGCAGCCCATCCGTCCCGTTTTAGGAATGGAGTTGCGCAAGTTTGAACGGGATCTGTTTGACCGCCTTTTGGCAGTTATCCGAAGTTTTGTTAACCAGCGCGATCAGCCCGCTATTATGTAAGGGCGATGCGCAGTGGAGGCGTGCCTATCTTGGCGATAACCTCCAGTGCGGGACAGTGCGCGTTTTTTTAATCTTAGCGAGTGTCCGGAATGGGATACAAACTTACTTCAAATCCGTTGAAAAGCAAGCGGAGACTAAAATCGTTTCATTAAGCAGCTTTCAACGATTGTGTCATGAACACTGGAAGCTGTTGACGCACCCATTGGTTTGGCTGCTTACCTGGCCATTCACTGATCCGCTCATGCCAAGAGTCAATCCATGAGTCAACAGCCGCGAAGTCGGTATTGAGCTGCTTGTTCAACGCTTCGCTTTCAATAGCGCTCAGCTTTCGTCCCGGTGTCGCATCTTCGCCACGCATTACCATTTTCTTAAATCCTACTTTGGATTTCAAAGATTTATCCGGCCAAAGATGCAGACGATCAGCTACCTCCTCTTCTTCCGCGATCTTTTGAACCAGGCAAAGTTGACTCAGAGCATAGTTACGCCAAGCCTCTTGTGTGGCAAAAACCGATG
>Ga0214188_100097_pt1 | contig 23235 bp, 25 predicted proteins | sample TroBogEpilimnion_5_FD_153026 | JGI IMG/M metagenome (GOLD analysis project Ga0214188, IMG submission 153026) | Freshwater microbial communities from Trout Bog Lake, WI - 01JUL2008 epilimnion | ecosystem: Environmental > Aquatic > Freshwater > Lake > Epilimnion/Euphotic zone | place: Trout Bog...
GCAGGGTGATGGTGCCGTGGAGGGTGAAGTTGGGTGTGCCGGGAGTGCAGGTTGGGAGAGGGGCTGCGCGGCCGCAGATGAACTCGGCGGTGGGGAAGCGGTCCACGGCGAAGAAGTCGTCATCCCGCAGATGGCGGATGAGCATGGCGTTGTAGGCGGTGTCGACGAGGTCCTCACAGGCGATGGTGTTCATGTCGAGCGTGAAGCGGGCGGACTGGAGGACGCCGTTTTGAACCTCGATGTTTCCGCCGGAGAGCTTGAGCGTGCCTTGATGGTGATTGAAGAGATTGCGGCCGGTCCAGCGGACGACGCTGGTTTCGGTGTCGAGTTCGAAGTGGCCGTGGGGAGTGGCGGAGGAGACATCGGCGAGGGTTCCTTCGAGTGGGAGATTGTTTTGTTTCCACTCGGCGATGCCGCTGGGGAAAACGGTGACGTTAGTGTAGCCGAACTTGGTGAGTTTTTCGGCTGCGGTGGTGGCGTCCAATGAGTCGCCGCCTGCGCCGTAGACGATAACTGGCGAGTTTTTGTCGGGGACGAGTTCGGCCACCTTGGAGAGGAACACCATTTCATACACGCAGGCATTCACAGCGCCGGGCAGATGCTCGCACTCGAAGTGGTCCTCGGGCAGGACGTGGATGAGGGTGGCGGTGTTTTTCTGTGCCTGGAGTTCGGCGATGGAGAGCGTTTTCATGGTGATGGGGCTTCCGCGAGAAGGGTGTCGAGATCGAGATGATCGGTGGTCATGGTGAGTTCGCCTTTGGCATCGCGCGGCCACTGAGAGGGATCGCGATCTACGTAGAGTTCGATGCCGTTGCCATCGGGATCGTGGAGGTAGAGGGCTTCGCTGACGCCGTGGTCGGAGGCACCATCAAGAGGGATTTTGTTTTTGATGAGGCGGCGCAGGGCATCGGCAAGGGAGGCGCGGTCAGGGTAGAGAATGGCGACGTGATAGAGGCCAGTGGTGCCGTGTGGCGGGGCTTTGCCGCCGCGGCTTTCCCAGGTGTTGAGGCCGATATGATGGTGGTAACCGCCGGCGGAGACGAACGCGGCCTGGGTGCCGTAACGCTGGGTGAGCTCGAAACCGAGGACGCCGCAGTAGAAGGCGCTGGCGCGCTCCAGATCGGCCACCTTCAGATGAACGTGGCCGATGCGGACGCCGGGGTGGATGGGGGTGCTCATATCAAGCGGCGCTGAGCGCGGGATAGTCGGTGTAACCTTCCGCGCCGGGCGAGTAGAACTTCGCGGCATTCGGTGCATTGAGCGGGGCTTTGGCAGCGATGCGTGCAGGGAGATCAGGATTGGCGAGGAAGCTGGTGCCGAAAGCGACGGCGTCCAGTGTGCCGGCACTGATGGCCTGGGCGGCTTCGTCGGCGGTGTAGCCCATGTTGCCGATGAGCACCCCTTTGAAGGCTGCGCGGGCAGGTGTTATCACATCGCCCTGCTGGGCCTGGAAGAAGTCGCTGCGCATGACGTGGAGATAGGCGAGGCCGCGAGCACTGCACTGAGCGGCGACATAAGTCGTGATGGCGACGGGATCGCTGTCGAGCATGCTGTTGTAACTGTTCAGCGGAGAGATGCGCAGGCCGACGCGATCAGCGCCCCAAACGCCGATGACTGCATCAATCACTTCGAACATCAAGCGGGCGCGATTTTCGATGGAGCCACCGTAAGGGCCCGAGCGTTTGTTGGAGCCATCGCGCAGGAACTCATCGAGGAGGTAACCATTCGCGCCATGCACCTCCACGCCGTCGAAGCCAGCGGCTTTGGCGTTTTCGGCGGCATGTTTGAAACCGGCAACGATGCCGGGGAGTTCGTCGTCGCGCAGTTCACGCGGGGTGACGTAGGGCTTCTTGCCCTCAGGGGTATGAACCTCGTCCCCGAGAATGGGGAGGGCACTGGGAGCGACAGGCTGTGCGCCGCCATTGAGCAAAGGATGGCAGGCACGGCCACCGTGCCAGATTTGCAACACGATCTGGCCGCCTTTGGCATGGACGGCATCGGTGACGACCTTCCAGCCTTTGACCTGGGCCTCTGAGTAGATGCCGGGCTCCATCCAGAAGGAGGAGTTGCCTTCCATGGCCATGGTGGCTTCAGCAATGATGAGACCGGCGCTGGCGCGCTGTGAGTAGTACTCGGCCATCAAGGGCGTGGGGACGTGATCGGCATCGGCACGGCAACGAGTGAGCGGAGCCATGAGAATGCGATTGGGCAGATGGAGAGCACCGACTTGAAGTGGCGAGAAGAGACTGGCGTGGGACATGGCGGGGGTGCGTGCGATTGTTGGCGATGGTTTGCGATGGTTTGCGATTGTTGGCAGTTGTTTTCGGAACCAAAGAAGCGGGCCGGATTCAGTGACGAATCCGGCCCGTGTGGGGATGCCCTATTTTGCGGCGAAGAGGGTGCTGAGGTAGTCTTTGCGGCCAGCAAGAGCCACGAGGGAAAGCACGCCGAGACCGACTGGCATTTCATAGCCACCTTTGACGAGGAAGAAATGGTAGAGGGCGATGTTTACTACAACGGGGCCGACGAGGGTGAGGGCCAGATTGGTGAAGCGGCCGCTGAGGAGCAGGAGGCCGCCGGTGACTTCGAGGACCTTTACCACATCAAGATAGCCGCTGCCGTAGATGGCGAACATGAAGTTCTTGGCAGCTTCTGTCGGTGGCGGAGGAATCGGGATGAAGTGGAGCCACATGTTGGCACCGAAGACGGTGAAAATGAGGCCGAGGAGGAGGCGGGCGATGGTGGGGATGTGTTTCATAGGAGGGGGGGTGACGGTGGTTTACGATTGTTGACGGTGGTTGACTGTTGTTGTTGGGATCAGGCGAGGTCGAAGAGGAGGGCTTCGGTGTCTTGGGTGGCGGTGAGGGTGAGGGTGCCGGTGTCGTCGGTACTTACGGCGTCGCCGGGGTTGAGGGTGGTACCATTGGCGGTGAGGGTGCCTTTGATGAGCTGGAGCCATGCGCCGCGACCGGCGGTGACTTCGTGGGTGGTGGATTTGCCTGCGGCAAGACGCACGCGGTAGATGTCGGCGTCTTGATGGATGGTGGCGGAGCCGTCGCGGCCGTCTGAGGAGATGACGAGGACCTTCTCAGCGGTTTCATGCTCGGGTTTGGGATGCCATTCGGTGTAGCTGGGTTTCAGGCCGTTTTGACGCGGACGAATCCAGATTTGGAGGAGGCTGCCGGGTTCAGTCTGGGAGGGATTGAACTCGCTGTGGGTGACACCGCTGCCGGCGCTCATGAGCTGGATCTGGCCGGGAAGAAGGGTGCGACCGTTGCCCATGCTGTCCTTGTGAGCCAAAGCGCCGTAGAGGACGTAACTGAAGATTTCCATGTCGCGATGCGGATGGGTGGGGAATCCAGCGCCGCCAGCGATGACGTCCTGATTGATGACACGCAGGCTGCGGAAGCCCATGTGCGCCGGATCGTAGTAGTCGGCGAAGCTGAAGGCGTGGTAGGTATCGAGCCAGCCGTGGTTGGCGTGGCCGCGTTCGTTGGAGAGTCGAAGTTTGAGTTTCATAACGACGCTGCATTCGCGCAGTCGTCGTTATCTCTCCAATGCTTCCTGCTTCACAAGTTCATGCCCGCAGGTAATGAAACATCCACCGCGTCAACCAAACAATTCCGTGAGCGGCTTGCCTTCATCCAGCAGGTTGTAGGCCCGACCGAGCTTGTCTTTGGCTTCGAGGTCCTGGATGCCCATGGCGTAATAAACGGTTTTGGTGATGTCCTCGGGATAAATCGGGCGGTCTTTGGGCAATTCAGCACGGGCGTCGGTTTCACCAACGACCTGCCCGCCACGAATGCCAGCACCAGCCATGAGCACGCTCATGCAGGAGGTCCAGTGGTCGCGGCCCGCACCGAGAGTGCCGCCGGAGCGGCGGTCGCCGACTTTGGGCATGCGGCCCATTTCACTGGTGACGAGGACGAGGGTTTCATCAAGCAAACCACGACCTGAGAGGTCTTCCATGAAGGCGGAGAAGGCCTGATCAAACTGCGGCAGGAGGTACTTTCTCAGGCAGTTGAAGTTGTCGCCGTGGGTGTCCCAGCCACCGGCGCTTTTGCACTGGGCGGCGGTGCTTTCGTCTTCCTTCCAGAAAACGGTGACAAAGGGGACGCCGGCCTCAACGAGGCGACGTGCCATGAGGAGGCTGGTGCCGTTGATCGTGTTGCCGTAGCGCTCGCGCAGTTTTTGCGGCTCCGCCTTGATGTCGAAGGCGTTTGAGGTGCTGCTGGATGACAACAGGTCAAAGGCACGCTCCTGCTGCTTCACGTAGTTTTGAATGGCGGCTTCGTGATCGAGCTCGCGCCGTGCTTGATTCATTGCATTCAGCAGTGCGTGGCGGTCCTGCATACGCGCGGCGGTCATGCTGCCGGACATGGAGATCGTGGGGGCGCTGAAATTGAGCGGTTCGTCGAAGCTGCCATCGAGATAAAACGGATCGTATTCCATGCCGATACGGCCCGCGAACTGGCCGGGACGGGTGAAGGGCAGCTTGCTGGGCTTGTGCGGGAGCGAGATGATCTGCGGCAGCGTAGGGTGCAGGGGACGCTTCATGCCCACGACACTGCCCATATAAGGCCAGTCTTCGGGATAGGGGCGGCGATCATTGCCCTGCTGCTTGAAGGTTGGATCGGGTGCGTGGCCGGTGAGGTTGTAATAATAACCGGCGTGATGGTCGCCCGTGGCACGACCGCCATCCGTGACGCCGTGAACGAGTGCGAAATTGTGCGCTTGTTTGGCCAGCAACGGCAGATGCTCGCACAGACGAATGTCTGAGCCGGTGGTGCGGATGGGTTTGAACTCGCCGCGAAACTCTAGGGGGGCCTCCGGCTTCATGTCCCACATGTCGATGTGGGAGGCACCACCGCAGAGGAAGAAGAGCACCGTCGATTTTGCCGGATTGGCGAGCGTGGCGGCAGGCACGCCGGGGCCGGTGGAAGCGCGCAATGCGGGTCCAAAACGCAGCGATGCCAGTCCCAGTGTCGAGGCCGTGAGAAAGGCCCGGCGGTCCATGGAGGGACGAAAGAGCGGTGAATCCATAAGCCTCCTACGTTCACTCACACCACCGCCTTGCCAAGGTGCGGACGATTTGCGCATACAGCCGGTCTGTGGTCTGATCCGGCGTGGAATTTCATCAGCTTCGTTACTTCATCGCCGCCGCCGAGGATTTGAGCATTTCGGCTGCGGCCAAGCGGCTGCATGTGACGCAGCCTGCGCTGAGCCGACAGATCGGTGTACTGGAGGCGGAACTGGGGGTGCCCTTGTTTGATCGCATTCGGAAGCGCATTTATCTGACTGAGGCGGGCCGTTTTTTCCTGCCAAAGGCGCGGCAGATTGTGTGTGATGCGGAAACGAGCGCGCAGCAGTTGCGTGAGCAGTATGGGAAGGCACGACGTACGCTGCGGCTGGGATTCCTGGCACCGTTTCTGGATGATCTAGTGGTGCCTGCGGTGCGTGAGTTCCGGCAGCGGCATCCGAAGGCTCAAGTGAGCTTGTTTGAACTGCCACCGCGTGCGCAGCTGGACCGGCTGCGCAATCATGAACTGGATGCCGCGATCCTCGGGAACATCTCGGAGAGTGATCGTGCTTTCTTCACCACGCGGACGCTGTCGCGGCATAAAATGGCGGCGCTGGTTTCTGAGGATCATGCACTGGCAAAGAAGAAGGTGATCAAGCTGGCCGCGCTGAAGAACGAGCGGTGGGTGTCTCTATCTGATGCGTCCTTTCCAGGGCGCCGTGAGTTCTTGCGCGCGATTTGCCAGCAGGCAGGTTTTGATCCGCAGATTGTGAGCGAGGTGGATTCGCTTTCGATGATGCTGGGAACTGTGACGACCCTGGGCGGAGTGGCGCTGATTCCTGAGCATGCGAGCAAGATGCCGCATGGGGGCTGTGTCTTTATACCGCTGGCTGCGCCGGTGCCCACGACGGAACTGCTGCTGGTACTGCCGAAGCAGGAGGCCAGCCGGGAGCTCAATACGCTGACGAGCCTGATCGCGGAACTGGCGGCGCAGATCGCGAAGGCCTAACTACGCTTGTCATTCCTCATATTCACGCGCGGCCGCTGTGGAGGCGCGAAACTGGGGCAGATCGATGAGGATGTTTGGGCTGCGCATGAGCGTTTCGCCAATGAGAAGAGAATCGGCACCGGCTGCGGCAAGGCGGAGGGCGTCGGCGGGAGTTTTGATGCCGCTTTCGGATACCAAGACAATGTCGTCGGGTATTTCCTCGGCGAGTTGCTCGGTGGTGGAGAGATCGACGGTGAAGGCCTTCAGGTTACGGTTGTTCACGCCGATGATGCGGGCGTCGGTGGCGAGGGCGCGTTCGAGTTCGGGCAGATTATGAACTTCCACCAGCGCGTCCAATTGGAAGGTGTGGGCGACTTCGAGGAGGTGCTCCAGGGTGGGCTGGTCGAGGGCGGCGACGATGAGCAGGATGGCATCAGCCCCGGCGACGACAGCCTCAAATATCTGCGCCTCGTGGATGATGAAATCCTTGCGCAGGCAGGGGATGTCGAGCTGTTCGCGGATGAGGGAGAGATATTCCAGGCGGCCCTGGAAGTATTTTTCGTCCGTGAGCACGGAGATGGCGCTGGCACCGGCCTTTTCATAGCCGCGGGCAATGGTCAGGGGATCAAAGTCGGCGGCAATGGTCCCGGCGGAGGGTGAGGCGCGTTTGACCTCGGCGATGATGCTGAGGCGCGTGGGGTCCGCGCGCAGGGCATCATAAAAGGAGCGCACGTCATTGCGGAGAGCGGCGGCGGCGCGGAGCTTTTCAGCGCGCGGCAGCAGGCGTTGCAGTTCGGTGTGCTTGTGGGCGATGATTTCGTCCAGCTTGTTCATGGGGCGCGCATGGTGGCGGTAGGATGACGATGTGCAACCTTCTCCTGAGGGCAATTACGCGCGCAGGGGCTGCTTGACGTGCCCTGAGATGCGGGCTCCTTCTACCGGGAATGCCTGAAGCGCCCATCAGTCCCGCCGCGATCATCGAACTGCTCACCGCCGAACACATCCTTGAACCCCAGGAGCCTCTCACGCCGGACACCGACCTGTTTTCCATGGGGCTGGACTCCATGGCCCTGATGCAACTGCTGCTGCAGATTGAGGAACATTTCCGATTGACGATCCATCCGGGGGAAATGACGCGGGAGCGTTTTGCCACCGCGACTGCGCTGGCCGACTTTTTTGGGGAAAAACGCCGCGTGGCCGCCACTAGAGTGGCAGTATGACCACAGTGATCCCTTCAAAAGGTGCCAGGGAACCGCGACATGGACAGGCAGGCTGCCGTTGCTTCCGTCAGGACCTGGCGGGGTTCGCAAGCTGAGCATCCGCGGCCCCTGACGTCGCTGTTTTAGCCGCTGGGCCGAGCGGGCACAAGCGGGATTCCAGCTTAAAGTGAAAATGCTCAAAAATTGGTGTTGTCGAAACGCGGCGTTTCCGGTAAAAACAAGGTTCTTAATTCTCTAATTACGCTCCCGTATGGTCTGGAAAATTCTCTCCGCTCTCACCGCCGTCTGTCTCGGCACTGCCTGCTATTTTGCATGGTCCAACCAGAAATTGCTCGTGGAGGAGCGTAAACGCGAGGCATACGCCACCGCCAACCTGGCTGAAATCAAGGCTCACATCGTCAAAGCAACTGAGGGAAAAAAGGGGCATGAGGCCCAGCTTGCTGAGGTTAATAAGGAACTGGAAGCCACCAAGGCGAGTGTGGCAGAGGCCGTTGCCAAAGTGCAGGGTGACGATCAGGAACTAGCGAAGCTGACGGCCGAACTGGACCAAGTCTCCAAGCTTGTGTCGCAGGCTCAGAAGCAGATTGAAGACGTGGGTGACATTCCGGGGCTGATCGCTCAGATTGCATCCATCAAAAAAGAACGGGCAGAAGCCGAGGCCGCCCTGGCCAACCAGACCCAACATCTGGCGGCCGCTCGGGAAAGAGTCACAAAACTCTCCGACGCTGCCAAAGAGGCCGAAGAGCGTGAGGCCAACGGGCGTCGTGGCATTGTGGACGCCGATTTTACCGCCAAAGTCGCTCATGCATACACCGACTGGGGTTTTGTGGTGCTCAATAAAGGCAATGGCGGTGGTGTCTTTGCCAATGCCGATTTGGAAGTGAAACGCGGCAAAGATGTGGTGGCCAAGCTCAAGGTGCGCGACGTGGAGCAAAACTCCTCCGTGGCCGAACTGGTCAAAGGGAGCCTTGCCAATGGTGAGCATCTTCGTTCCGGTGATCTCGTGGTCGCTGCTGCCGAGCAGAGTGCCAAGACGGCCGCTGCCAAATCACCTGCTGGCGCAGCCACGCCAGCAGCTGGAGCACCAGCCGCGCCCGCGCCCGGCGCACCTGCCGCCATGGGCGCAGATCCGTTTGGAGCGCCAGCAGCCCCTGCCGCGGCACCAGCCCCTGCCATGGGCGCCGATCCATTTGGTGCGCCTGCGCCCGGTGCCGCCCCGGCTCCAGCAGCCCCCGCTCCAGCCATGGGAGCCGATCCCTTTGGTGCCGCCCCTCCTGCCACGCCGCCTGCCGGTGGTGCTCCAGGCACTCCAGCCCCCAGCACTGCTGATCCCTTTGGCACCGCTCCTCCGGCCGCCAAATAATCGCAGCGTGAAGTCCCTTGCCCGTTTCCTTTCTCAGACTCTCCCCTTTCTCTCATGACCAAAGTCCTTTTCATCCTTAGCACCGTGGTGATTCTCTTTGCCAGCTACTTCGCCTATCAAAATGGGCGTGAGTTTGCTGAAGTGCGCACCAAAATAGCGGGCATTAACGCTAGCATTTTGAGCGAAAAGCAAATCGAGGCAAAACTGCTCGACCCGAACCCGTCAAAAAAGGGAGAAATCTACAGTGTAGTGGCAGAGATTGCCCGCGTGAAGGGAGATTTGGATGTCGAGGCGGAGAAACTCAAAGCCCAGAAGAACAAAATGACCAATGGTAAGGCAGAGGTCTCCCGCATCAAGGAAGAGCTTGCGGCTAAAGAGAAGAAGAAGGCTGAACTGGAAGAGCAGTTGAAAGTCCTCCCCACGGGTATGAAAGCTGAAACCCTGGCCGAAGACATGCAGAAATTGAAAAAGGAGAAGCTTGAGTATGAAGTGCAGGCGGAGGACAAGAAAAAAGAAGTGGCCGCTGAGGAAGACAAAGTAGCGGGCATTCAAAAACGCCTGGATGAGGTGATGCACAAAATCGAAGACCGTTGCAAAAATTTCGAGCGCAACAGCCTGACATCTCGTGTGGTCGCCGTGAATTATGACTGGGGCTTTGTGGTTATTGATGCCGGGAAAAGCGCCGGTCTGACTGAGCAGACCAAATTGATCGTTACTCGTGGCGCACAAACTGTCGGCAAAATCAGCGTCATGTCCGTCGAGGGTAAAAATTCCATGGCATCAATCGTGCCGGATGCGGTTGTCAACGGTCAGGTCATCATGCCAGGAGATCGGGTTATCCTCGAAAATTTGGTGCAGAATTGATTCTCCTAGTGTAAAGGGACAGCCTCATGAAGACACGCCTGCTTAGCCTGCTGCTTTTGACAGTTACTGCCACATGTTCCCTTTCCTCCTGTGCTTCGGATGAACCGAAGCGTAAGACCGTGGTGGGGCCGGATGGCAGCCAGTACAGCAGTCTCCCGTGGAACCGCCCGCGGTCCTGGGAAGGTACTGCCAAGTATGGCGGCATGATCCCCGGTAGCCGTTAACCGGCAGCCTTATTCAACAGCTTCCAGCAGCGCTTCGCCGTCTGCTGCTTTGACGATGCGGTAAAAGCAGGTGGGACGCTTGGTGTGGCAGCAGCCCCCCCCCAACTGTTTCACGCGCAGCACTAGGGCATCTTGGTCGCAGTCGGTGCGGATTTCGACGACGATTTGATACTCCCCGCTGGTGGCACCCTTGTGCCAGAGTTGATTGCGGCTCCTGCTCCAGTAAACGGCCTGGCCGAGTTCTAAGGTCATTTTGAGCGACTGCTCATTCATGTAGGCCAGCATCAAAGGAGCGCCAGTGTCCGCATCCACCGCCATCGCTGGCAGCAGGCCATGCTCATCAAACTTTGGGGCAAACATTAAGCCTTCTTCGATGGCTTGCTTTGATTCTCTGGCGGCAAACGAAATGGGGTGGGCTGACATGGGAATGGCTTATGCTAGCGGCACATCTCCTCCATGCAACCTTCTCATTTTCCTGGAAAGATCGGCAGCACCTTGTTGATGAGGCCGGAACCAGCGTTCACACCGTTTTCGAGCACGCTGCTGGCACCGTTCATGACTTTGCCGGGTATTTTTGCGGCGTCATCGCCAAGGACGGGCTTGAGCAGCAACTCCGCACCTTGGCCGACCACGGCTCCAGGAGTGTCAAACAGCAGGGACATGCCTGCGGCACCGATGAGGCGACTGCTGAGATCCTCCTGCGGCGCATCCAGCGTGCCGACGATGTGTACGCGCGTCCATTGCAGGCCGGGAGGCCCCCCTGGGTTCTTTTCCACAAAGACGCGGCTGTTAGCTCCGGGGATGGCGCTCAAAGTTTCGGGTGTGACTCCGAGCATGAAATCCCCCTCCAACGCACGGCCACGAATTTGCAACGTGCCCTCGATACGCAGAAGGCCATTGGATTGCACGATGATGTTTTCAATGCGCAGTGAATCGCCCTGGGGTCGGAAGGTGGCGCTGCAGGTATCCAGCACGAGGCGTTTGAAACGCTGGGTGTTCGTGTAGGTGACGAGTTTTTCGAGAATGGGCAGACCGGTGAGTGCGCCGTCTTTGAGCGCGAGGTCGGCTTTCCATGATGGGGAACTACCGCGCATGCCCGAAACTTCGATGTCACCTTCCACCTTGCCGGAGAGGCGTTGGTCCCACCAGGTGTCGAGAAATTCATCCAGCGGGACGGCTTTGACATGGATGAAAGTCTGCCATGCGCCGGTTTCATACTTCAAAGAACCGCGCAGTGTGGCCTCTGACTCCTGCTTCCAGCGGAGTGCGGCGTCACTGACCTGAAGCTGGCTTGCGCCAACACGCAGCGTGGCGCGGGTGAGGTCAAACTGGAGAGGCGTTTTCTGCTCCGGTGCATTGAGGGGAGTCAGGAGTTTGCCGCCAGCCAGTTTGGCAGACACGGAGACTTCACCGTTTTGCCACTTACCGAGGCGGAGTTGGGTCTCGGCGAGCTTCCACCCGGCTTGTTCGAACAAGAAACGATGAACGTCGAAGCCGCTGATGGTAGTTTCCGTGGGAATGTAGCGTCGCAAAAACGCAGGAATCCCGGTGTTGCTGCCGTCGAATTTCGCGGGATTGGCAGCGGGTGGACTGTCCATGGCTACACCAGCGGTGTGGCGCAGCGCGACGTCCTCCGCCCCGGCACTCTGAATGCTCCACTTCCCCTGCCGGATTGCCCCGAAATCGAGAGCGGCATGCAGGCCGCCAGCATCTAGGCTCCAGCCGGGGGATTCCACGGACAGCTCGCCCACGGATGCGGTGTCATCATTCCAAATCAGTGGGGAAATGTGTGCGCTGCCGCCGGTCCGTGCCGCAATCAAACTCTCCGCCTTTTGGCGGAAATCATCCTGCTGCAAGTAGGAGCGGATGTAGCTGGTGACGAGCGAGGGAGCCAGCAGGATCAGCACGGCACCACTGACAAGGGCCAACCCCACCAGCCACCAGAGCCAGCGAAAAGAGGAGGAGGAAGATGGACGCTTGCCCGGTCGGTTGCGGCGTTGCATTTTGACGGTGGGTTGAATTTTTTCATCGCCAGAGCTGTGCTCTCCGGCCTAGTGTCGGCACTTATTTAACCTGTATGCTCAAAGCTCTCAACGTTTGTCTTGAAGTCGATGGTCCGAAGGATGCTGAAAAGGATACCACGCTGCATCTGCTTCGCGAAGTCAGTTTCAACGTGCCGCCAGCGCATCTGGTGGCCATCGTGGGGCCGTCAGGCTGCGGCAAGACCACCCTGCTGAAGGTGATCACGGGCATTCAGCAGCAGACCAGCGGGGAGCTGCTCTGGGATGGCAAGGATTTGAGCCAAGAGGAGGATTTGCATCCTGGCGACCTCGGCTATGTGCCCCAGTTCAGCGTGGCCTACGATCTGCTGACGGTCGAGGAAAGCATCGCGAGTGCGATGGTGCTACGAACGCAACTGGCGCAGACGGAAGATTTCATTCCTGCGCTGGATCACATCTTGGAAGTGACTGGTTTGACGCATCTTTCAGACCGTCAGGTGAAGGTGCTTTCCGGGGGGCAGAAACGCCGTCTGGGGCTGGCGCTGGAATTGGTCACCGACCCCTGCCTGCTGCTGTGCGACGAGGTCACGAGCGGTCTTGATCCCCGATCCGAAAACGAGATCACCAATCTGCTGCGTGTGCTGTCTCGCGGACACCCGAAGCGCGTGGTGATCAACGTCACTCACAGCTTGGCCAGTCTGGACGCCTATGACAGCGTGATGGTGATGTACCAGGGGGTGCTGACCTATCATGGGCCGCCGCAGTCGATGCTGCACTATTTTGCCGTCGAGCACCCTGAAGAGGTTTATCTCAAGCTGACGGAGCGCAAGGCCGGCGACTGGCATGAGTCTTGGGAAAAGTACCGCGAGACCTATTACCAGCGTCATGGTTTCGACGGCGCGCGTGTGCTGCCGGAGGATGCGGCGGCCAAGACCAGCAGTGGTCCGTCCAAGACCTACGTGCGCGAAGAGCGTGCGGTGGCGAAACCAGAGCCGACGGAGACCCACGAGCATCACGATCTGCCGCCAGTCGAAATGCCGTCCATGATGACGCAGATGTTTGAGTTGCTACGTCGGCGCTGGACCATCTTCCGCCGTGACAAGGCGCAGGTGTGGCTGCACCTGGCCATGCTGCTGGGCTTCCCGTTGCTCGTCGTCATTTTCGCTCTCGACGGCATCAAGCCACTACGCGCTCTCTCGACTTATCAGGATTCAGATCAGCTCGCTGAATGGACACAAAAGATCGCGCATCATGGAGAACAGCTCGAGGCTGGTGGACTCGTCTCCGGCCTCATCATGCTACAGGTAGTGCTGGTCACGCTCATGGCCAGCAACAACGCGGCGCGGGAGATCGCCTCCGAACGCTTGATTTTGGAGCGCGAGAAACTCGGTGGCTTGCATCCCTTTGCGTACATCGGTAGCAAGGTGATTTTCCTCGGCATCTTCGTGCTGGCACAGAGTTTATGGATGGGGTTCTTCGTGGATATGGTCGTCGGCGGACTACCTGGAGATCTCATCACCAAGTTGGCGCTGCTGGTCCTTGCCTCGGCGGCGATGACGAGCGTGTGCCTGGGCATCTCGGCCATGAGCAAGACCCCAGAAAAGGCCACGATCCTGTGCATCTACCTCGTCGGCTTTCAGCTTCCCCTCTCGGGTGCCGTTCTGACCCTGCCTAACTGGCTGGAAAACTGGGTACAGCCGCTGGTCGTCGCCTTCTGGAGTTGGAGCGGCAGTCTGACTAGCATGCGCAGCACCGCCTTTTATGACGCCGTTAAGGAGGTGACCCACACGGACCTGATCAGCCCCGCCATCGCTTGTTTCGTGCTCTTTGTGCATGTGCTGGTTGGCCTCGGCATGACTTTCATCGGCGTGCAGCGGAGCCAGTGGGATTCGTGATCACTGTGGCAGACTGAAGCTATAATAGCTGCGCCCAGCAGCGACTCGCTCAACGGGATGCGTTTTTTGACTTTGCTCACTCTACGTTCATCGTACCGTAATGATTCGCCACACGGTCGCCTTCCGCCTCAAGCACATTCCCGGCTCAACTGCTGAGCGCGATTTTCTGCAAGCTGCCTGCGAACTCGCGAAAATCGAAGGCGCGCAAAAGTTTGAGTGCCTGCGTCAAAGGAGTGTGAAGAACAGCTTCACCTACGGACTCTCCATGGAGTTTGCCGACGAAGCCGCGTACGCATTTTACAGCAACCACCCCGATCACACGGCCTTTGTGCAGCAACGCTGGATTCCTGAAGTCGTGGAGTTCATGGAGCTGGACTATGAGGCCCACGTGCCGTGAGATTCAAAGTCAAGGCACAGGAGGCATGGCCTGCGTGTCGTGGGGGGCGCTCTGCGACGCAATACACGCAGCGATCAAAAAAAGCGCCGCGCCCGGAATGAACCAGGCGCGGCGTCAGGAATGCAGGATGGAATTAGGCGCTGATGTGCTTGGAGACCAGCTTGGTCATCTCAAACATGGTCACCGTCTTCTTGCCGCCGAACACCGCCTTCAATGCGTCATCGGCATTGATGTTGCGCTTGTTCTTCGCGTCCTGGAGACCGTTCTTCTTGATGTAGTCCCACAGCTTCTTCGTGATCTGACCACGAGGAGCAGGCTTGGTGCCGACGACGGCTCCGAGGACCGCGTCAGGCTGCACCGGCTTCATGAGCGCAGGATTGGGTTTCCGTTTTGTTTTCGCAGCTTTTTTGGCGGCGGGTGCTTTCGCAGCTTTCTTGGCTGCTGGAGCTTTCGCAGCCTTTTTGGCTACTGGTGCTTTCGCAGCCTTCTTGGCTGCCGGTTTTGCTTTGGTTGCTTTCTTGGCCATAGTGTTGTTGGCGGCGGTTGCCGTATGATCAGGTTATGAGCGTGCCCCATAAAGCGTCAACGCAAATTTCATCAATATTTGAGGTTGTTTCCCTGCGTACAGGGTCTCCGCATCCTGCACAAGCGCAGGTGCGATGGCGCTGCTGAAGACCCTTTTTTGCAGCAGCCTTGGTGCATGACCACCATTGAGCTTTGGCATCAAAACCAACCAGTACCGGTCTGATCAAGGCCATCGGTATCTGAGCAGGAAGACCCGAAATAACACTTTGAAAGAGGAGAGCTGCTTTCTGGTGGCCAGGGCAGATTGCCTATCTTGGTAGGATCTGGTTTCCCTGAATGACGCGCCACCCGCCCAGACAGCAGCCACTACACTTTCGTCTGACTTTCCACCCATTGCACAGCGTAGCGCACGAGGGCGGAGCCGTCGGTCATGCTGAGTTTTTCTTTGATGTGGGCACGATGAGCTTCGACGGTTCTGGCGCTGATGCTGAGCTGCGCAGCGATGACTTTGGTGGCAACCCCTTTGCCGATGAGTGCGAGAATTTCGAGTTCGCGGTCTGTGAGGGAGTCCATGCCGGTGGCTTTGGAGCGTGAAGAACCGGTGACCTGCTCAAGCATGCGAGCGTTGAGGGATTCACTGATGTAGAGACCACCGCTGATGACTTTGTGAATGGCGGTGACGAGGTTGTCAGCGGCCTCCTCCTTCATCACATAACCACGGGCACCGGCGCGTAGCGCACGCTCGCCATAGAGCGTTTCATCGTGCATGGAGAGCACGAGGCAATGAGTCGCGGGATGCAGGGCGCGGATGTCTTTGACGAGTTCAAGGCCGTTCTTGTCAGGGAGGGTGAGGTCAATGACCGCAAGGTCGGGCTTGAGTCTGCCCACGACTTCGAGCCCTTCGCGCGCACTGCCAGCCTCTCCAACAACATCGAACCCATCCTCGGCACGGACCAACTGCGCGAGGCCGTGGCGCATGATGGGGTGGTCGTCGATGAGGACGAGGCGCTTCACTGATTTTTCGCTGGTGCGGGAACGCTGCATGTGACCTGGGTGCCGCCGCCGGAGCGCGGCTCGATTTTGAGAGTGCCCCCCATCATTTGAGCGCGATGGCTCATGGTCAAGAGTCCCATGCCAGTTCCTTTGGCGGGTGAGTCGGGGATGCCAATGCCATTGTCCCGCACGGTGAGGACGATGCTGCCGCTCTGACGGGCCAGATGAATGTCCACGCGCCGGGCCTGGCCATGCTTCGCCGCATTGGAGACGGCCTCCTGGGCGATGCGGAAGAGTTGCACGGAAATCTTGTTGTCGGCCACCTGCACCGGATTATCGTAACGAAATTCACACGCAATCTCAAAGGCTCGTGCGGTGCTTTGCGCGAGTTCCTCCAGCGCAGCCATGAGACCGCCAGAGTCGATCACGACGGGCATGAGCCCGCGTGACGTTTCACGCGCACGGGTGTTGGCTTTGCTGATGAGTTGGACGATTTCTGCGAGACTTTCTGCCTCGGGGTTGCCAGCTTTGGTGAGGTTTTTTTGCGCCACCTTGGCGAGGCAGCCGATGGCGGCGAGTTGCTGGCACAAATCATCGTGAATGTCCTGGCCGATGCGTGCCTGCTCCTCTTCGCTGATGTGGAGAATCTTATCCTCCAGCGCCTTGCGTTCGGTGAGATCCCGAATGATGCCGGTGAAGATGCGACGCCCGCTTGGTAGCACAGCCTCACCGACAGAGAGGTCAATGGGAAAGGCCGAACCGTCTTTTCGCAGCCCCACGACTTCACGTCCGATGCCGATGATGCGCTTCACGCCACTGTTCAGGTAGTTTTCCACATAGCTGTCATGCCGGTCACGATAGGGCTGCGGCATGAGCATGCTGATGTTTCTGCCGATCAGCTCGGAGGATTGGTAGCCGAAGAGACGCTCCGTGGCGGTGTTGGCGGTTTCGATAACACCACTGCCATTGATGGTGATGATAGCGTTGACTGCCGTCTCGACGATGGCGCTGGAGATTTGCTCGCTAGCCTGGAGCGCTGCCTGCAAGGCGGCAATGCTGGGTTCGTCTGACGGGGGCCGCTTCATGGACAGAATACTTTTATTCGGCGGCGATGACGAAGCCATCGGGCTTCACGGCGAGGATTGAGCAGTGTGCGTGCTGCACGATTTTTTCCGCCGTGGTACCGATGAGCATCTCGCGCAGGCCGGATTTGCCACTGGTGCCGAGCACCACCAAGGTGGCATGCACCTCGTTGACGTGATCTAGAATCGCTTCTCGGATATTCACCCGCTCCGTGACGTGCTGGGCGACCGCCACAGTTCCCGCATCACGAGTCAGTGGTTCAAGGAAAGCCGCGAGATCCTTGCGCCAGTGCACCAGCGCCTCGGGATCGTAAGTGGCAGGCAGCGAAGGAGCAAAGCCGCCGTAATCAAGCGACATGGCCAGGGCGCTTTGATACACATGCAGGCAGTCGAGCGAGCCGCCGTCCTCTTGCGCGACATGCAGCGCGCACTGCACCGCCTTGGCGGAGTTTTCAGAAAAATCGACACAGGCGACGATGCGCTTGAACGGTCCCACGGCATCTTCACGCACCACGAGGACATCGACAGGAGCTTTGCGCACACACTTCGCGGCGATGACACCGATGCGGTGCGGTTCATTGCGCGACCCCTTGGCCCCCATGACGAGTAAGTCGGCGCTGTGGACGCGGCAGGCTTCGACAAGTTCGGTGAACGGGTTGCCGATGCGAACTTCCGCATTCACCCCTTCACCCACTTCGGCGTCGGTCACAAATTTCTTCAGCCGCTCCAGCCATTCAGCACGGATCGTGGCCTGATCGGTGGAAAGGGCACTTTTGAGTTCATGCACCAGGAACTCGTCCATGACGTGGACGACTGTGATGGCAGCACCGTCGAGTGAGGCGCGGTGAACAGCCTCCCGCAGTGCGCCGCGGCAGGACATGGTGAAGTCGATGGCGGCGATGACGTGGTGAAGCTTTTTCATGGTGTGTGGTTGGCTTGAGGCTACTCCACCCTAACCGCTGCAACAAGGCAATGCCGCGCCGTGGTTGCGGCGTAATGGGCAGAGCTTGTGCTCAAAGCCCGGCCTCTTCCTGAGCCTGCGCGACGGCGGCTTCGAGGGTCCACAGGGTTTTATCAAAGCTCTTCTGCCGCGCACGGAACTGGGCGTCGTCGGTAATGGCGGTGAGTGTTTCCTGCTCCTTGACGGCAAAAGCATAATGCTGCTCCAGCGCAGAGACACGGGTTTTGAAGTAGTCACGGCCGCCTTGATCCTTGAGCACGTCAATGTCGGCCTTCCAGCGGGTGAGTGCAGCACCAGCCTGCTTGAGAAAATCCTCGCGGCTGGCAGCCAAATGCTCTTGGGACTTTTTGTGCCATTCACCGCCTTTGACGGTATTTTGCTCCTTCACCTTGGCGAATTCGTTTTTCAGTCGTTCGGCAGCACGGCGGAGTTGGTCATTGAGGCTGTCTTCAGCGCGAAGTGTGTGAGCACCCAGGCTGAGGGCGAGGCAGATAAGAATGGCATTTTTCATGATCGTCGATGGATACGGCTGGATGCGGCCAACCATGCATGCTCTTTTCCTCGGCGAAAGAATTTCCCACCAGCACCGTCAACTTCACGCCTATGATCCGCACACCTGCCCTCACTGCCCTCTCCCTTGCCCTGCTGTCCGTTCTCGTGAGCGCTCAGCCAGCCACGAAGCCTGTATTCTGGCCCGGCAAGGGTGGCCCCACGCAGGATGGCATCGTGCCGACGGCGGACGTGGCGCGCCTGCCATTGGCGTGGGACAGCACCTCCGGCAAAAACATTGCCTGGCGTACACCACTCGAAGGGCAGGGACACTCATCCCCGGTGATCGGTGGTGACATGATCTGGTTCACTGCCGCTACGACTGACGGCACCAAACAGTACGTTTATGGCATCGACCGTCGCAGCGGGAAGATCGTGCATCACCTGCTGGCCTTTGAAAACGCTGCACCTGAGGAGCTTGGCAATCCCATCAATAACTACGCGGCCCCGTCGCCGGTGCTCGAAGAGGATGCGCTGTATGTCCACTTTGGCACTTACGGGACAGCACGCATCGACCCCGCGACTGGCAAGAAAGTGTGGGAGCGCCGCGACATCAATGCACGCCATTTTCGCGGACCGGGTTCATCTCCAGTGATTTACCGCAACCTGATCATCCTGACTTTCGATGGCATTGATCAGCAGTACGTTACCGCGTTGGACAAGAAAACGGGCAAGAGCGTGTGGAAAACGGCCCGCACCACCGACTACGGGGACCTCGACAAAGAAGGTAAGCCCACGCGGGATGGGGACATGCGTAAAGCCTACCACACGCCAGGTGTGTTTGAAATGGGCGGCAAAGAAGTGCTCGTTTCCGTCGGATCGCGTGCCGCCTTTGGTTATGAAGTCAATACCGGCAAGGAACTGTGGACGATCCGCCATGGTGGCTTCAATGCCGCCATTCCACCGCTGCGATTTGGGGACATGCTCATCCTGAACACCGGTTCAGAGCGCGCTCACACGATCTGCGTCCGCATTGACGATAAGATGACCGGTGACATCACCGAAAGTCATGTGTTGTGGGATCGGGAGAAACGCAATGCCAGCGAGGCCGCGCCGGTGCTGGTGAATGGCACGCTATTTCAAACCACCCGTGGTGGGATTGTCAGTGCAGTGGATGTGAAGTCAGGCAAGGATCTCTGGGATGACCGCCTGGCGGGCAAGCATGTGCCAGCGCCGCTGGTGCTGGGTGACAAGCTCCTTTTCTGCAATGACCGTGGGGAATGCTTTCTGGTGCGTGCCTCAGCGGAAAAATTTGAGTTGGTCGGTCAAAATCAACTCGGAGAGCAGATCACGGCCTCTCCCGCTGTGGCCGATGGTGCGCTTTACATTCGGAGTAGCGGAGCGCTTTACAAGATTGCCAGTAAGTAACAGGGGCGTCAGTTTTGACGCGCCGTCGCTGCTTAAGCCACTAAAATTCGGCCATGCCATGTAAATACAAATCGAAGAGGCCGACCAAGTAAAACGTGGTTACTGCCATTTTCTTTCACTGCTCATGCGGCGTAGGAGAAAAATCCCCACGCACTCACAAAACCGTCGCAAAGTAACGCAAGTTGTGGTAAGCTAATGGTCCATATGCCTACCACCACACCGAAACGTAAGACACGCTTCTCCCGCCGAGTCCCTGATCATGTCACTGACGAGCTAGTCAATGTCCTCTCAAAGCCAGAGACTTATGAATTCAACACGTTGTTTGGATTGGTCTATGACAATCTCAAGTTGAAAAACGCTGTGAGTGGCGGCGAAGAAATGCTGCGCCTGCGCTCCTATGAGAAGCTGCAGAACCTCGTGAGCCGTGGCCTCTGCGCCAAGGTTGGCAAGACCTATCGTGGTCTTGACGGTCTGCGTGCCGCACACAACGCTGCCATTGCTGCCCGTAGTGCTGCCGTTGTGGCCCGCACCACGGCTGCTGCGGCTGCCCGCGCCTAATTCATCTGTCAATTTTGGGCCGCTCTGCCTCTGTGCAGAGCGGCCCTTTTTGTTTCCGGGTTTGACGCTGCCCCACCTCTCGCTACCCATTAGCCATCATTCACCCCCATGTTTGAGAATTACATCCCAGTCCTGCTCCAGATTGTTATCGCCGGTGGTTTTGCTGTCGTGACGCTGATCGCTTCAGCGCTCCTCGGCAAATCTGCCAAGCGCAATGCAATCAAAGATTCTGCCTACGAGTGCGGCATGCTACCGGTGGGCGAGAGCCAGCCGCGTTTCAGCGTGAAGTTCTACATCGTGGCGATGCTCTTCGTGCTGTTCGACATCGAAGTCGTGTTCCTCTATCCCTGGGCCATCATTTACAAGGACTACCTCGCCGCCTTCGGCCCCTCGATTCTCGCGGTGGCCACCGGTTTCGTTTCCATCCTGCTCGTGGCTTTCGTTTATGCCTGGAGGAAGGGTGTTCTCGACTGGAAGTCCTAGTCTGCTGAAACTGCGGACATTCTTTTTGCCTTCATGATCGCCTACCTTAGCATGTTTCAGCTCAAGCCCCAGGTCACGGAGGAAAAGCTGGAGCAGATGATGTCTCAAACCCGCGTCATGCTGTTGCGGGTGCCGGAGGTGCTCACGGTCAAAACGGGCAAGCGCGTCAATCCTTCCGACCCCTATCCGTGGTTCGTTTATCTCGAAGTCGAGAGCATGGACAAACTCGCCATCTGCCAGGACGACCCGCACTACTTCAAGTTTCGTGAGGAGGTTCTCAAGCCGAACATCTCCGAGCAGGAATCGACTTCATTCGAGATGGAACCGCGCAAGGACGTGAAATATTCGTAGCGTTGGGGAATGGAGCTTTCATTTTGCCTTCGGCGCTAGATGCCCCGTGAGGTCTCCCGCATAACCAGCGAGTTCCAAAAATGCCCGGCCAGTGATTTGCCCGTGTGAATCGAGAACATCGCACGCACCTTCCCAGTAGGGCAGACGCGTGATGCCGCCATCTTGTTCCTGATCTGCTGCCAGGGGTTTTAGCTCCAGCGACTCGTTTTCAAAGCGGAGCCGGACATGATTTGGATACAATGCGCCGCTGCGCGGGCTTTTCCATGTGCCCAGCACCTGCCAGGTGAAGGCATCGCTTGTGAGATGGCGGACTTTCCCATCGCGTTCGATCACAGCGAGAGTCGATGCTGGATCTAGCGTGCCGTTCTTCCGGCGCATGCGATAGATCATGATCTCGCGGCCGTCCATGAGCTGCAGGGCGGCCCAATCCCAGCCTACCTGGCCTTCGTCCAACTGGCTGCTGCTGAACTCGTGGTCCATCCACGCCTCGCCAGTGACAGTGTGCTCCGCTGCGCCCAACTTTACAGTGCCGGTGGTCTTCAAGCGAGGCCAAGTAAGGTAATGGCTGGCAGCGGTTTCGGAGGCTCCTTTGCGTGAGACGCCGTCTTTGCCGAAGATGACGAGCGGCTTTATGGCTTCGAGTTCCAGCTGAAGCAGGGCCTCGTTTTTCACCGTCGCGGCGATGTGCAGGCGTTGGGTAGATTCATCGAGCTTGAGGGACCAGTTGCCATTCTGCACTACGAGGGTTGTTTCGGATGATGCGGCGTCCCAGCCTGCGCGGTTCAGGCGCTCTTCGTGGAAGAAGCGCCCGGTTTGAGCATCCAGCAGAGCGGCGTGGGCGAGATGCAGGTGCAGGGTTTTGTCGTCCTCGCGTCGGGCCTGACGGAAGAAGGTGACCTGAAAGCCGAAGCGGTGGCCGTCTTTAGCATCGAGGTGGCCGGTGACATACCACCACTCGGTGCGGAATTCGGGGTGGCTGCCATGATCGCGCGGGAAGACGAAGACTTTTCCAGGCTGAGGCAGTGCGAAGCCGTTGGCCGTGGTCTGCGCATGCAGCCATGGGATCAGGGTGAAAAAGAGCAGGATCGTGAGCTTCATGTCATTCCTCTGTGTGTTCTGCAGGCAGGAGCGCGGCCCAGTGTCCGACCAAGGCGGCGACCAGCATGCCGGTGGCGACCACTGCAGCGGCGAGCACGGCGAGATGCCACCACACGGCGTGAAACTGCAGGGTCCAGCCGAAGCACTGTTTGTTGATGCGATAGACGAGCAGCCAGCCGAGCCACAGGCCTGCGGCGATGCCGGTGAATGCGCCCGCACATGCCACGCCAAGGCCTTCGAGAGCGGCCGACCTTGCGATCTCTGTGCGTGTCATGCCCAGCGAGTGCAACGTGGCCAGCACGGCACGGCGTTCGAGCAAGAGGCTCGTCAAAGCAAGGCCAAACCCCACCACGGCGACGATCACGCCAATGACCTCCAGGGCATGCGTCACGGAGAAGGTCTGGCGGAAAATGCGCAGGGCTTCGCGACGGAGATGCGCATTGGTGAAGACACTGAGTCCCGGCTGCTTCGCCTCGATGTGGCTGCGAACGGTTTCGGCATCCACGCCGGGTTTCAACATGAGGGCTACGCGCCAGGCTTCGTCGGTGTCAAACCATGAGCGAAACACTGAAGCGGGAAGTGTGAGCGAACCACGCTCGTTGCCGTATTCTGCGTTCATCGCCACGATGCGTACCTTGTGACCTGCGATGTCGATTACATCTCCGACATGGGTGCCGAAGCGTTCGCTCCAGCTTTCGCTCATGATCGCGGGCGTGATGCCATCGCCAGTCTTCCACCACTCTTCATGCTGAGGGGCCTGCACCCACGCATAGAGTTCATGTTTGTGGGCGAACACGGGATTGGTGCCAAGGATCAAGACTTCACCGCCGTGCCAGAGAAGCGTCCTGGCTTGAACGAAAGCGAGTTCTTCGACACCCGGCTCCTGCCCAAGCTCTGCCACTGTCTTTTGTGTGATGGCGTGAGTGGAGGAGGCGCTCTGCGCCCCGGAACTGCTGACGTAGATGTCTGCCTTCATGGTGTGATCAATCCAGCCGCGCATGGTGTGGTCGAAACTCGCGACCATGACTGCCATACCTGTGGTCATTGCCGCGGCACTGGCCAAGGCGGCGACTGCGAAGCGATGCCGGACGGTGGGCCGACGAAGATGGGAGAGCGCGATGAGCCAGAGGGCGGACAGTGCTTTTTTTCGAGCGACGAAGCGCAAGATCGTGCTCGCTGCCAATCCGGCACCTACGAGCCAGAGCAATGCGGCGGTGTAGCCCGCAAGGGGAAGACGAGTGCCGTTTTCAAAGCGGAGGACGGGAAGTTGCGCGAGCAAAACGGCTGCAAGCATCA
>Ga0214188_100104_pt1 | contig 22366 bp, 22 predicted proteins | sample TroBogEpilimnion_5_FD_153026 | JGI IMG/M metagenome (GOLD analysis project Ga0214188, IMG submission 153026) | Freshwater microbial communities from Trout Bog Lake, WI - 01JUL2008 epilimnion | ecosystem: Environmental > Aquatic > Freshwater > Lake > Epilimnion/Euphotic zone | place: Trout Bog...
CTTTTTATCTTGTAGGTGGAATTGAAGATGTTATTGAAAAAGCAGAAAAATTAAATAAATAAAAAATTAAATCAAATTTTATCTAGTTTATGATAAAATTTGATTTTCAATATTTAAAGATTTGGGACTTTTTGGAATCGACATAAATTTTTATGCACATGGGTTCAAATCCCATAAGTTCCATATATTTAAGTATCCGTAGCCAAGTGGTTGAAGGCGGTGGACTCATAATCCATTTTCGTAAAGACGTCGCTGGTTCGAATCCAGTCGGATACAATCTTTATTTGCTCATTGTTTCTTAACTCTAACGTTTAATTTTTAAACGCGTTGATTTTCCACTTAATGATCTAATAAAATATAATTTTGATCGTCTAACTTTTGAGCTTTGTTTCGTAGTAATAGAAGCAATTTTTGGTGAATGAAATAAAAAAATTTGTTCAATTCCAATACCTTGAACATTTCTGCGAAGAGTAAAGCTTTTTCCTAAATTCTTATTTTTTTTTGCAATTACTAATCCTTCATAAACTTGGATTCGTTCTTTATCACCTTCTGGTATTTTATATTCTAAACGAATAATATCACCAATATTAATTTCATTTTTATCTGAACGTAAAAATGTCGATTCAACTAATTTAATTAAATTTTTTTGAGTCATTTTTTATATAATATTTTCTTTATAAGTTTTCTACTTGTTTAATTAATAGTTTATGATAATAAATATTACCAATTAAAGAAAGAGTTTAGCGGAAAATTTTTATGGAAAAAATAATATAACCAGAATAAAAATAATCCAATATTTTCTTTTTTTTTTTTTTTAAATATGCTAAGTTTTTATATCAGACAGTTTTTCAAATTTAAAAGATTTATATAGTTTTTAAATTTTTCTTTATCTAACATTAAAAAGAAAATCATCTTATAAAGTAAAATAAAAAATAAAAATGAAACAAGAAAAAATTAATCGTGAAATACGAAAAAGACATTATACATATACGTTATTAGATTATATTCTTTCCAATTCAACTTATTTTGATTTTTTTTCACTTGATACTTTCCAAGTGTTAATCCATAGCAAATATGTTGGTTCAATATGTCTTTCAAAGGAAAAAGTAATTGGGAGTGAATTTTTTTTATTTTCTTTTTTAACCTTAGATTTACCCATTAAAAAATTTTTAGAAGATCATAATATTAATTCAAAAGAACTTGGTGAATTAATTTCTTCTATAAATCAGTTACATTCTAGGTCGTTAGTAGATAAACGAAATTTTTACCTTCGTAAAATTTTTAAAGAATTTCAAATTTCGAAAATAAAACCGTTAAAATATGCTCATGAAGTTAATTTAATCTTTGAAAAGACAGCCGAAAATGCACTTTTACGATTTAAAACTCCGGTTATTACGCCGGAAATTTTTTTAATTACATTAATGGAAGAAAAAACAAATAAAAGTGGAAAACTTCTAAAAAAATTATTGAAAACAGAAAGTAATTGGTATTTATTACGATATAAGTTAATTAAAAGAATTCATTTACAAGAAAGTGAAATAAAAAGTAAAGTTCGAAAAAATGAACATTATTTTACATATCTTTTAAAAATTTGCTTATCTGAATTAGAATTTAACACGTTAATAGATCAAAATTCATTAGCGACAGGTTCTTCTTTTTTCAGAAATCAAGTTATTTATGAAATATTAGGCTTAGACTTTTTAAAAATACTTTATCAAGAAATTCATCAATCTTTAGTAAATACAGAAAGTAGAAAATATTCTTTTTAACTAATTATATATTTAATATATAATAATGCCTATATATATATATATATATTTAGGCGAATGTAGCCAAGTGGTTACGGCAATGGGTTGTGGTTCCATCATTCGCGGGTTCAATTCCCGTCTTTCGCCCTTTCTAAATTCAAACATTGAAAATACTTTAGACAAATATTACTATACTTATGTTTTGACGTATGATGAATTGAGTGGTATATTTTCTCTAATTAGAAATAAAGATCCTTATAAAAAAATGGTAAGATATACAGGTCCAAGAGTAAGAATTATAAGAAGGTTAGGATTATTGCCTGGATTAACAAAAAAAAATGCAAAAAATAGAACAAAAACTCCAGGACAACATGGTAAATTAGTATTTTCTAAAACAAAACGCTCATCCTTATCCGATGATTATAGAGAACGTTTATTAGAAAAGCAAAAACTTCGTTTTAATTATGGAGTAACTGAAAAACAATTAGTCGGTTATTTCAAAGAAGCCAAAAACAGATCTGGTTCAACAGGTACATTATTATTAGAGCTTTTAGAATCTCGATTAGATTGCGTTATTTATCGTTTAGGTTTTGCCTCTACCATTCCAGCTGCACGTCAAATAATTAATCATGGTCATATTTTAGTTAATAATAAACTTGTTAATATTCCAAGTTTTATTTGCGAAATTGGTGATACTTTTTCCATTAAAGAGCGTACTCAATCTAAAAAATTAATTGAAGGGAATTTTGAAACACAGCAACAAAAACGAAAGTTAATTCAAAGAAGAATGAAAAGGGTTAATTTAACAAAATCTCGTTTTCATAGTTTACTTCCAAGTCATTTAGAAATTAACAATGAAAAATTTATTGGAAAATTCCTTTCGCCGGTTAAACGAAAAGATGTTTTACTTCGTATTAATGAATTAAAAGTTGTAGAGTATTATTCACGATAATTTTAAATTTTTACAAGATTAAACTCATAATTAAATCTTATAATATGATATAATTAAAACTAGACAGAATGCGGTTAAAAATTTTATTAGCTCTGACTAAAAACCGAGAACATAAATTTTTAGCACCTAAGAACTGAATAACTTTGTAAAAAAGTTTTTCAGATAAATGTATTAAAATTTGAGAATAGAAAAACAAGATGAGTGATGCAGCAGAAAGAACGCGTATTAAATCGGAACGTTATGAATCAGGTGTAATTCCATACAAAAAAATGGGTTATTGGGATGCAGATTATACAATCAAAGATACTGATGTTCTTTGTCTTTTCCGTATCACACCGCAACCTGGGGTTGACCCGATTGAAGCAGCTGCAGCAGTTGCTGGAGAATCTTCAACAGCAACTTGGACAGTTGTTTGGACAGATTTATTAACAGCTTGTGAAGTTTATAGAGCAAAAGCATACTTTGTAGAAGAAGTTCCAAATTCAACAAACGAATTCTTTGCGTTTATTGCTTACGAATGTGACTTATTCGAAGAAGGATCACTTGCAAACTTAACAGCATCAATTATTGGAAACGTTTTTGGATTTAAAGCTGTTAAAGCTCTTCGTTTAGAAGATATGCGTATTCCATATGCTTATTTAAAAACTTTCTTAGGCCCAGCATCAGGTGTTATTGTTGAACGTGAAAGACTTGACGTTTTCGGACGCCCACTTTTAGGTGCAACAGTTAAACCAAAATTAGGTCTATCTGGTAAAAACTATGGTCGTGTAGTTTATGAAGGATTAAAAGGTGGTTTAGATTTCTTAAAAGATGACGAAAACATTAACTCTCAACCATTCATGAGATGGCGTGAAAGATTCTTATACGTTATGGAAGGGATTAATAAAGCTGCTGCTAAAACTGGTGCCGTTAAAGGTTCTTACCTAAACGTAACAGCTGCAACTATGGAAGAAATGTACGAAAGAGCTGAATTTGCTAAAGAAATCGGTTCAATTATTGTAATGATTGACCTTGTTATTGGTTATACTGCTATCCAATCTATGTGTTATTGGGGACGTAAAAATGACACTATTGTTCATTTACACCGTGCAGGTGCTTCAACTTATACTCGTCAAAAAGTTCACGGTATTAACTTCCGTGTTATTGCTAAATGGATGAGAATGGCTGGTGTTGACCATATTCACGCAGGAACAATTGTAGGAAAATTAGAAGGAGATCCAAATACAGTTCAAGGATTCTATAAAGCTCTTTTATTACCAGCATTAAAAGAAGATCGTGCATTCGGTTTATTCTTTGATATGGATTGGGCTTCTTTACGTAAATGTATGCCAGTTGCTTCTGGGGGAATTCACTGTGGTCAAATGCACCAATTAACGTTCTTATTAGGAGAAGATTGTGTATTACAATTCGGTGGTGGAACAATTGGTCACCCAGATGGAATTCAAGCAGGTGCTACAGCAAACCGTGTTGCTTTAGAAACTATGGTTCTTGCAAAAAATGAAGGTCGTGACTATTTAAAAGATGGTGCTGAAATCTTAAAAGATGCAGGAAAAACTTGTGGACCATTACGTGTTGCGTTAGACTTATGGAAAGCAATCACATTTGACTATGCGTCAACTGATACATGTGACTACGAATCTACACCAACTAAATCAGCTTCTTAATTTTATTTAACCTTCTTTTATATATTAGAAGGTTAATTTTCCTTTAATTACAGTATTACATTTTTAATAAGCAAAAATAGAAAATATTATTATGACAAGACTTACACAAGGTTGTTTCTCTTTATTACCAGATTTAACAGACGATCAAATTAAAAAACAAATTGATTATCTTGCTAAGAGCGGATTTGCAATTTCAATTGAATATACAGATGATCCTCATCCTCGTAATCCTTATTGGGAAATGTGGGGATTACCTCTTTTTGATTTACCAGATGCATCTGCAATTTTTTATGAATTAGCTGCATGTCGTAAAGCTCATCCTGGTATTTATATTAAAATCAATGCATTCAACAACGCAAGAGGAGTTGAAAGTACAGCTTGTTCATTTATTACAAACCGTCCAACTTTTGAGCCAGGTTTCTACTTAACTCGTCAAGAAGGAAAAGGAAGAAATATTATTTATACAATTAATAGCTACGCAGTTCAATCTGCAGGTGAAGGTGCTCGCTACTAATTTTAAAAATAAAGAATAAGAAAGAAAATATTTAAAATATTTTCTTTCTTATTCTTTATTTGTTTCTTGCATCAACAATATAAAAATTATCTTAATTATTAAAAAATTATTTATAATAGAATTTAAAATATGTCAAAAACTTTAAAAGATTTAATTGTTACAAATTCCGACTATATTGATATTAAAGATTGTTATACACAAACCGGAATCGAAGATATTCTCCATACAATGGATAAAGAGTTAGTAGGTCTTAAAAATGTTAAAAACCGTGTTAAAGAAATTTCTTCAGTATTATTATTTGACCGTATTAGAGAAATTAAAGAGCTTTCGAGTTTAAATTCAAGTTTACATATGGCATTTACGGGTCGTCCAGGGACAGGAAAAACGTCTGTTGCCGCAAAAATTGCTTTAGTTCTACGTAATCTTGGTTATTTAACAAAAGGACATATTACAAATGTAACACGTGAAGACTTAGTGGGCCAATATGTAGGACACACAGCTCCCAAAACTCGTGAACAACTTCAACAAGCTACAGGTGGAATTTTATTTATTGATGAGGCTCATCATTTATATAAACCTGATAATGAAAGAGATTATGGCTCAGAAGCTATTGAGTTATTATTACAGGTAATGGAAAACCAAAGAGATGATCTAATTTTAATTTTTGCTGGTGGAAAAGCAAATATTGATAAGTTTTTTAACTCGAATCCTGGAATTTCATCTCGTATTGGAAACCACGTTGATTTTAAAGATTACGATGTTGCAGATTTAACTGAAATTACAAAGTTTTTATTACATAATGATAATCGCTTTAAATTTACAGATGAAGCATTAGAGATTCTTGTTTTTTATATTAGTCAATTAATTAATTTTCCTGCTTTTGCAAATGCGAGAACAATTAAAGTTTTTTTAAATCAATTATTAGCTTATCAAGCAGTTCGAGTTGAAAATTTATTGACTAAAAATGGAAATCTTAATTACGATGATTTAGTTACTATTACTAAAGATGATTTTGTGTATTTTACAGGAGATGATTTTATCAATATTATTGGAAGTGAAGAAGTTAAATTATATAAATAATAGCTAAAATAAATTTTTTAAAAGTTTTTCTTTAACTGTAAATATTGACCTTAGAATATTTTACATTGTAAAAAAGTTGCGTCAACAACTTTATTTTTATTTATTTAATAAATTTTAAAATTATGCTATTTCTTTTAGCAACATCTGAATATAATAATGTCCAATTAAATACTACAAAAGTTAGAGTTCATTTAAGAAATGGAGTTGCCGAAATTTTTAATCAACATCAAGATTTAATGGGCAAAGTAGAAAATAATCTTGTAGAAATTGAAACGAACTTTGAAAATAAAATTGAAAGATTCTCTTTTATTTTACAAGATGCAGTATTTATTGTTTCTAATCAAGGATTAGAAGGAACATTAGATTATAAAGGTACAGGGGTATATGTTTATGCTAAAAAAGTTAGAGAAGTAACATCGAATTTATCTATTGATGAAATTTCAAAACAATACGAGCAAAAAAAAGCAGAACTAGATACTCTAGTCGAAAAATTAAGTGAAACACAAGAAAATAAGGCTTTAAATTCGAAAATTTTACTTTTAAAAGAAGATGTTGAATTTTTACGTCGTTCTTTAACAATTATTAAAGACATAAAAGGATAAAAGTATTTAGCTAATCTAATGTTAAATTTAGAAGAAACGTTAGCAATAAATTTATCTTATAGTAGTCAAAATGATTTTTATTTAAAAGGAGTTTTATATTCGGTTGGAGTTATTGTTTTTGTGGAAATTTTACGTTGTCAAGTAGCAGAAGTTAATTTATTACAATTAGTTCCGGGATTCTATTTACTTTTACTTTTTATTTCGTTTCTTTTCCTAATATTTCTTTCCAATCGCTTTATTTATTTTCCCCTTGAAATAGAAAATAAAAAAGAGTATGGAACAAAAACAATTACGCGAGCCGAGCCATTTTTGTTGCTGAAAAATAGTTTATTTGTTTTTTCTTTTATTATTTTATTAGTTTTAAATACTGTTTTTCCTTTAAGTTTAGATTCCTTTTATTCTTATGGACAAAAAGATTTAGAAAATATTTGGTCATTGAATGAAGTTTTAAGCTTGGAGGTTACGCTTCTTTTTTTTTTAAGTCTATTATCTCAATTTCCGATTTTATTAAGTTCTATTTTTCAAATAGAAAGAGATAATCAAATTTTGCCTGAATATTGGAAAAGCTTAAGTCTTATAACAATTGTTATTTCTGGATTATTAACTCCTACAATTGATGGTTATACACAGCTTAGTTTTGCGTTTTCAACTATTTCCTTATATGTTTTTCTTATTAATTGGATTCAAAAAAGAGGAAATATTAAATTTCAAGGAGTTACTTCACTCAATTTTTAACCCTGGCTTGTAAAATCAACACATTAAACATTTTATATTTTATATGTTATTACAATTTAAACAAGAACGTTTTTTAAAAACGATATTTGGTTGTCTTTTAGGCATCTTTCTTTTTCCTTATTCTTCATTTGCGTTTCCAATTTATGCTCAACAAGCTTACGAAAATCCGCGTGAAGCAAATGGAAGAATTGTTTGTGCCAATTGTCATTTAGCGCAAAAACCCACTGAGTTTGAGGCTCCTAGTGCAATTTTACCTGATAGTGTTTTTGAAACTATCGTAAAAATTCCTTATGATACTACTAAAAAACAAGTGCTAGGAAATGGTCAAAAAGGAGGCTTAAACGTAGGTGCAGTGGTAATTTTACCGGAAGGATTTAAATTAGCACCAAAAACACGTTTAGAAGAAGATTTAAAAGCAAAACTTAAAGGTATTTATATTACTCCTTATAGTCCAACTAAAGAAAATATCTTAGTTGTAGGACCAATTAGTGGTGATAAATACCAAGAAATTCCATTTCCAATTTTATCACCAGATCCAGCAAAAGATAAAAATATTTATTTTGTAAAATATCCAATTTATGTAGGAGCAAATCGAGGACGTGGACAAGTTTATCCAACAGGAGAGAAAACAAATAACAATATCTTTAACTCTACAGTTTCTGGAAAAATCGAAGAAATTAAGGAAAATGGAAAAAACAACGATATTAGCATTCTTTCGAAATCAGGTGAGATTAAAATACAAAGTATTCCTAAAGAATTAGATTTAGTTGTAAAAACAAATCAAATCATTGAAGTAGATCAACCTTTAACAGTTAATCCAAATGTTGGTGGTTTTGGTCAAACAGAAACAGAAATTGTTTTACAAGATCCAAATAGAATTTATGGCTATGTTGCTTTCTGTTTTTCAATTATTATTGCTCAATCAATGCTGGTATTTAAGAAAAAACAATTTGAAAAAGTTCAAATTGCTGAATTAGATTTCTAAGACTAAAGATTTAAAAAAGTCTATACTTTTTTAAATCTTATTTTTTAATTAATTAATAAGAATTAATAGAATATAGTAATATGAGATGCTTCCTTAAAGAAAATGTGGGATATTTCGGTAACTAGATAATTATAAAACTAGAAACAAGCTAAGATATCCATTTTTCTTTATTTCAGATCAATGGAATGGATTCCATTCTGATTCTATTTTCGTTTACATCTTTTTAAAACATTATCTTTTTATTTTGTAATAACTAACTTATTTGAAATGTATAAGCAACATACTTAATACTTAAAACAGTTTCTTTTAAAACAGCTGTTAGTTTGAAAGATTTTTACGTGTAATAATTTACTCTTATACAAATTCTCTTAAATTATCCTGAGTATATTCTTATAATCCATATAATCCGGGCATTAGAGATCAATTTTCAAAAAATTAATTATGATGATGTATTAATGATGTCTTAGACAAATTAGATGAGTTTAAAAAATTAATATATTCGTTTCTCTAACTCTCTCGAGTTTTAGAATTTTTTAAGTATCTAGTTCTCTAGTAACATAAATTTCTCATCCCTTTCTCCCTCCTTCTTTTATCGTAATCACATGACTAGGTTCATTTAAGACTATAGTCTCTTAAATATGTATTATGTTTTAATAAGTTATTACCTCTTACTAGCCGTTAGGCTATCCTCGTTAGAGGATGTATTAAATGAACGTTAGTTCATACATAATTAGATGGTTAAGCTTCCGCCATTAGGCGGTCCTTACTATATAAAAAATAAACTATAAATCTATGATGCTAGACCATGAAGCTTTAATAAAAAATCTCTCATCAAATTATAAGGATAAACTTATTCAGGATCTTTTTAAAACATTTAGTTTGTCACCAAATACCGAGACAGACAAGGTTCTTTTAACTTTTCAAAATCACTTAGGTTGGACAAAAGAGTATTTTGCGGCTTGGATAACGTCGATTTTATTAAAATGGGATAGGGAGGAATACCTTTCTGAAAAGAACGGTAGCTGGTTTTTTTTAGTAGAAGAAAAATATAAAAAATCAGAAGGAACACATATCCATGTCTTTGTGTATTTACCCGTAAAAACAACTAGTATATCTTACATACAGGAGAGATTTAAAATAATTAAAAAAAATCTGTCTACAGAACTTCCAGACACTCCAGACACAGAAATTGAAAGTAAACCGTTTGTGAGATTTATTGGTCATAAAAATTGGACATCGGTTTTATTTTATTTAACAAAAGAAGATGAACATCCTATTTGTTCGAAGAAAGCAAAAATAAAAGTATCAAGTTACTTAATAAATTTAAGTAAAAACTATTTATTAGAAAATTCACGAGCAAAAATCGTAGAAGAAATAATAAAATCGAATTACAAAAAAGAGAAATTGAAACTCAAATTTTAGAGGGTAAAATAATTATTTTTAATACAGAAAAATTCGCGATAATAGAATTAGTGGAAAAAGTAATAAAAAATCATTTTGAACGAATTGGTGAAAGTAATTATATAATTTTGGACTTCACTCCAGATTATTATTTGCCAGAAAATTTAGATATAAAAAAAGATTGCTTAGTTTTTGTATTAATATCTGGTTTTCGTTCCCGAAAAGGAGATAAAGATCTGAGATCTTTTTTAAAATGGTTGCTTTTTCGACCAAACGCGTACTTAAAAATAAAAAATGAAAAGAATATTCGTATGATTTTATTTGACACAGATCATCGTTTTCTAAAAGAATTACTTGGAGAAAATGCTAGTAAAATAGATATTTTTAATGAAAACTTAGACTGGATTGATGTTTCAAATTATTTAGACAAAGAGAACATAAATATTTTGAATCTAGATTTATCAAATACTACAAATACCACAATATCAAATAACTATGGATTAGATGAAGAGTCTTTGGGTAAATTAAAAGAACAATGGAAATTAGAAGTTAGATCGGAGTTAAAAGAGGAATTAAAAAAGGAACTAAAAAAAGAATTGCAATCAGAATGGAAATTAGATTGGAAAGACAATTTGAAAGGAAATAGCAAAGAAGAGAATCAAAGTTTATTCCTAACTGGAGTAGATCCACTATCGGATATCACAAATTCATTTCTAAGATTTTATAAGTCTTTAAAAGAAATGAAATGGAAAGAATAAAAACAAATAAACAGTTATTTCAATCAATTTGATTTAACTGTTTATTTTTATTTGTTTTCCTTTTCGTTTTATAGTTTTCTGCGTTTGAATTTTTATTGATGAATTTTATTTTATAAAATTATAATCGCTGTGCTTAATCTATTTTTAGACTTTCATTTCGAAATTTCGTATTAAAAATAATGGGTCTAATGGCAACGACGGAAACGATGGGTCTAATCCAGACCCTAGAGACCTTAGAGACCCTCGAGACCTTGTTAATTCTCCTAACAATTCTATTTTCAGTTCTGATTTCAATTTTTGTCTTAATTCAGCTTTTAATTCAGCTTTTAATCGAGTTAACGATTTTTCGTCTACTCCATAATAATTATTGACATTATTATTGACATCACCACTATATAGATTTATTTGAAGTTTTTCCATCAGCTCTTCTTTTTTTAAAACATTTAGGTTTTCATCAATAAAAGTTATGAAATCACCAATCTTCTTTAAAATTTCTAATTTAAAACGACCACCGTTGTCACATAAAAATACGAATAAGTTTTCTTGATTACAATTATCATGATAAAGATTTATTTGTGCGAATAAAAATAAAACTACTTTAGATACATTGTTTTTGGATTTTATTTTTAAATCCTTAAACCCGATTTTAATTATACGAAAAGCTCACAGGTCTGTAGACCAAAAAATAAGCGAAATATTTTTTGATCCAGAAAACTTACACGTTAATCTCTGGCTAGATATTTAATTCAGTAGATAAAAAATCGAAATAAAATTCTAAGCATAGAAATTGGACATAATTAAATTAGTCCACTAGCCAAAGAGTTTGCAAAATTTGATTTTTAGAGCTATTTAACTTAATTTTTCCGATTCACCAATAATAAATTTTGTAAAACGATTAATCTGAATATTTTCACCCAGTAAAGAAACATGATTTTTAATATATTCTTCAACCGTTAAATCTGGATCGCGAATGCAAGATTGATTCATTAAAGTTAAATTTTTTAAATTTTTTTCAACACGTCCTTTTAAAATTGATTGTTTAATTGTTTCTGGTTTATTTTTTAAATCATCACGTTGCATCTCAACAGCCATTTCTGCATCCCATAGCTCTTGCGGAATATCGCTTAGCGTTATGTAATTGATTGAGTTTCCCGCTGCTATTTGCATAGCTAAATTACGTCCTAAATTTTGAAATTCTAGGCGACGTGCAACAAAATCAGTTTCGCAATTTAATTCTAAAAGAACGCCTAATTTGGATCCGGTATGAATATAGCTCGTAATAATCCCTTGTTTTGTAGTTCTGGATAATTTTTTTTCAGCCGAAGCTAATCCTTTTTGCCTTAAAAAATTAACTGCTTTTTCAAAGTCTCCTTGTGTTTCTAATAAAGCATTTTTACAATTTAACATTCCAGCACCCGTTTTTTCTCGCAATAATTTTATTTGTTCTGACGTTATATTCATAAATTCTTTTAATTCCTTTCTTGTTTTTTGAACTTGAATTCTAAGATAATAGATAATAATATATTAAGTATATTTCTTAGAGTCAATATAATAAGTTTTTCTTTTTTCTTTCTAAAATGTTTATTGTTTAGACTAACAAATTAGAAAAAAATAAGTAAATTATAAAATATAAATTAAATACCTGTAAACTTCTAATTTTTTATGAAAAAAACCTTATCAATTACTGTTTATAATGAATCCGGCGTTTTAACTCGTATTTCGACAGTTTTTTCTAGTCGTGGTTTTAATATTGATAGTATTGCTGTTGGACCAACCGAAAATCTTGGAATTTCGAAAATAATTTTAGTAATTCCTGGAGACTATCAAACAATTGAACAAATCACAAAACAATTAAATAAGTTAATTCAAGTTATTGAAGTAAAAGATATAAGTAATCGAGCGTGTGTGGAACGAGAATTAATGCTGATTAAAGTTAAGTCATCTGCAATTACTCGCTCTGAAATTTTAGAGATTGTACAAATTTTTAGAGCAAAAGTTGTAGATATTTCTGATATTTCCATAACTATTGAAGTTACTGGAGATCCAGGTAAAATAATTACAATTCAACAACTTCTAAAACATTATCATATAATTGAAATTGTTCGAACAGGAAAAATTTCTATTGAGCGTGAATTAGGTATTAATACTGAATTTTTAAAAAATATTTAAAAAATTGGGGACGGAGGGACTTGAACCCTCACGACCAATTAGATCAACAGATTTTAAGTCTGTTGTGTCTACCATTCCACCACGTCCCCAAAAGAAAGACGGTATCCAGATTTGAACTGGAGAATAAAGGATTTGCAATCCAATGCCTTACCACTTGGCGATACCGTCTTTATCTTTATAAGTGAAATTATAGCTTATAGTTAATTCAAAAAGCAAATTCTCTTTTTATTTTTCTTATAATATATGAATATAAGAAAAGTATTAGTTGTTATTACTAATTAATTTATTTTTTCTCCCTTTTATTGAATTTTAAATTATGGCCATTACAAGTAAAAAAATAATTGAAACAAAATCGAATTCAAAAGAAACTTTGTTAACGCCTCGTTTTTATACAACAAATTTTAAAGAAATTTCAGAATTAGACATTAGTTCTAATAAAGAAGAAATTGAGGCTATTGTTGAAGAGTTTCGTATTGACTATAATCGTGATCATTTTATTAGAGATAAAGAATTTTTAACAAGCTGGGATTTTTTTGACGAAAAAACTCGTAATATTTTTATTGAATTTTTAGAGCGCTCTTGCACCGCTGAATTTTCAGGTTTTTTATTATATAAAGAAATTTCAAGAAATTTAAAAAAAGAAAATCCTCTTTTAGCTGAAGGTTTTTCTTTTATGTCACGTGATGAAGCTCGTCATGCTGGATTTTTAAATAAAGCAATGAGTGATTTTAATATCTCTTTAGATTTAGGCTTTTTAACCAAGACTAGAAAATACACTTTTTTTGCTCCAAAATTTATTTTTTATGCAACTTATCTCTCAGAAAAAATTGGGTATTGGCGTTATATAACTATTTATCGTCATTTAGAAAAGAACCCTAACTTTAGAGTTTATCCTTTATTTAGATTTTTTGAAAGTTGGTGTCAAGATGAAAACCGACATGGCGATTTTTTTGCAGCCTTACTTAAATCTCAAAAATCATTACTAAATACTTTTGAATCTAGATTATGGTGCAGATTCTTCTTACTTTCTGTTTTTGTAACTATGTATTTAAATGATCTTCAACGAAATGATTTTTATGCAACGATCGGATTAGATGCAAAACAATTTGACCAACATGTTATTCGAAAAACAAATCAAAGTTCAAAAACATTATTTCCTGTTATTTTAGATGTTGATCATCCTGAATTTTTCTCTTTATTAGATATTTGTTCAGATGCTAATACAAAATTAATTGAAATTGAAAAAACATCAGAAAATGATATTGTTTGTTTTTTAAGTAAACTTCCACAATATCTTACAATGGTAGTTTCCTTATTAAAACTATATTTTTTACCTCCGATTGAAACAAAATATATTTGGACTGAAAAATAAAAATAAGCTTTTCTTATAACTTCCTCTTTACTATTTATTTAATCACTATTAAAATAGTAGAAGTAGCTACTTTATACTTAAAAAAGAATGAAACTAAAAACACGAAAATCTGCTTTGAAACGAGTGAAGCGAAAAAAAAATATTTTATCTCGAAAAAAAGCCTTTAAAGGTCACTTATTAAGAAAAAAAAATTCGAAGCAACTTCGTACTTTATCTCAAGCAGCGAAAATTCATTCGACTGATATGAAAACATTTGATCTTATGCTTCCTTATTGTTAATTAAGAGAGAAAGAAAATAAGAAAATAAAAATTTAAAATGTTTTTTTAGTCAAGAAGACTTATTGAAAATTTTAAAACCCAAACAAGAAAAATGGTACGAGTAAAAAGAGGAAATGTTGCTGCAAAAAGACGCAAAAAATATTTAAATTTGGCTAAAGGATATGTAGGTTCTAATTCACGACTCTCTACTATGGCCGGCGAACAAGTTGTGCAAAGTTTAAATTTTGCTTATATTGGAAGAAAATTAAAAAAGCGTAATTTTCGTCGAATTTGGATCTATCGAATAAATGCTGCAAGCCGTGCGCGCCAGAATATTTATTCAAAATTTATTGGTTCCCTTAGAAAAATTGATATTTTTTTAGATAGAAAAATATTAGCTTTTTTAGCTTTTAGTGACTTATCATCGTTCAATGTAATTGAGCGTGAATCTAAAAAATAAAGGTAATCTAAAGTAACAATTTAAACAATTGTTACTTTAGATTATTTGACATTAAAAATAGTCTGAGATATCATTTTTTATGTGTAGAGTTTTTGCTGACATAGCTCAATTGGCAGAGCGTCTGACTTGTAATCAGAAGGTTGAGAGTTCAACTCTCTCTGTTAGCTTTTTTAAATTAGTTTTTGTTTATAAATAACTTTTTAGTAGTAAAAATTTTTATAAATGATAACAAATTGTTTAATTATAATAGTACTAAATTAGAATAGTCAAATATTCAAAAGAAAGATATAACTTTAAAACGTTCTATGGAAACAATCTTATTAAGCAAATTACCTGGAGTTTATGCAATATTTGGACCTCTTGCTGATGTTATGCCGGTTATTCCAATTTTATTTTTCTTATTAGCTTTTGTATGGCAAGCAAGTGTTGGATTTAGATAAAACTTTTTGTATACTTTTTGAAAGAAATTAATTTTAAAAAATAAATAATGGTAGAACCACTTTTAATAGGAATTGTTTTAGGTTTAATAGTTGTAACACTATTAGGTCTTTTTGTGGCAGCTTATCTTCAATTTAAACGTGGAAATGAGTTAACTTTTTAAAAATATTAAAAAATTTATTAGATATATGTAATTGAGTTATATATCTAATAATTACCAACTTGCTTTCGTAATTCCGGGTAAAAAGCAATCATTTGCAAGTTCACGTAAAGCATTTCGACAAAGACCAAAAAAACGAAAATATCCACGTGGACGTCCTGTTTTCCAACATCTATTTCGTAAACGGATACGGGAGCTATTTCGAGGTAACTTTTGAATTTTTTCATTTATTTTAAAAATATCTTCTAAAGATTGAACTTGCTTTAATTCTTTTAAAAAAGACATTCTTTTTTCGGAATATTTTATTACTAATTTTTTGCGTTTCTTCTCACGCTCTAACATTGCTTTTTTTGCCATATTATTTTTATAAATAGATTATCTTATAAAAATAATATAGCAAAGATAGTTTTTTTAACCAAATTTTCCTAAAGTTGATGCAATAACAAATGGCGCATATGTAAATATATATCCAATCGTAAAATGAGCTAATCCCACTAAACGAGCTTGAACAATTGATAATGCAACTGGTTTATCTTTCCATCTAACTAAATTTGCTAATGGTGTACGTTCATGTGCCCAAACAATTGTTTCAATTAATTCTTGCCAGTATCCACGCCAAGAAATTAAGAACATAAATCCTGTTGCCCAAATTAAATGTCCAAATAAGAACATCCAAGCCCAAACAGATAAATTGTTCATTCCTAAAGGATTATAACCATTAATTAATGGAGAAGAATTTAACCATAAATAATCACGTAACCATCCCATAATATAGTTTGACGATTCGTCGAATTGAGCTGGGTTTCCTAACCATAAAGTAATATGTTTCCAATGCCAGTAGAATGTTGTCCATCCAATTGTATTTAACATCCAAAACATTGATAAATAAAAAGCATCCCATGCCGAAATATCACATGTTCCTCCTCTACCTGGACCATCACAAGGGAAACTATATCCAAAATCTTTTTTATCTGGCATTAGTTTAGATCCTCGTGCATCTAAAGCGCCTTTTACTAAAATTAAAGTTGTTGTATGTAATCCTAATGCAATTGCATGGTGAACTAGAAAATCACCAGGTCCAATTGTTAAAAATAGAGAATTTTTTGGACTATTAATTGCTTCTAGCCAATTCGGTAACCATAGTTGTTGACTAGCAATTGTAGCTGAACTTCCCGACGAAGAAAGTAAAGTGTCAAATCCATAAACTGTTTTTCCAGATGCTGCTTGAATCCATTGAGCAAAAATTGGTTCAACTAGAATTTGCTTTTCAGGTTGTCCAAAAGCTACTACAACATCATTATGAACATATAATCCTAACGTATGAAAACCTAAGAATAAAGAAACCCAACTTAAGTGAGAAATGATAGCTTCTTTATGATCTAACATTCTTGCTAATACATTGTTTTTATTTAGTTCTGGATCATAATCACGAACAAAGAAAATTGCACCATGGGCAAATGCTCCTACCATTAAGAATCCAGCAATATATTGATGATGTGTATATAAAGCAGCTTCAGTTGCATAATCACGTGATAAAAACGCATATGGATTTAGTGCATAAATATGTTGTGCAACTAAAGAAGTAATAACACCTAATGAAGCTAAAGCTAATCCTAATTGAATATGTAAAGAATTTGTAATTGTCTCATATAATCCAATATGTCCTTTTCCTAATCGTCCACTTGGTGGTCTATGAGCTTCTAAAATTTCTTTCATACTATGCCCAATACCAAAGTTTGTTCGGTACATATGACCAGCAATAATAAATAAAACACCAATAGCTAAATGGTGATGAGCAATATCTGTTAACCAAAGTGATTGCGTTTGCGGATGGAAACCACCTTTAAAAGTTAAAATAGCAGTTCCAGCTCCTGTTAAGGTACTAAAAATATGTTCAGACGTATCTGCATTTGCGGCGTAAGCACTCCAATTTCCGCTAAAGAAAGGTGCTAATCCTTCTGGATGAGGTAGAACAGTTAAAAAATTATCCCATCCTACATGAACTCCGCGAGATTCAGGAATTGCAACATGTACTAAATGCCCTGTCCATCCTAATGAACTAAATCCGAATAAGCCAGATAAATGATGATTTAAACGAGATTCATTATTTTTAAACCATGCAATACTTGGCTTAAATTGAGGTTGTAAATGCAACCAACCAGCTTGTAAAAATAAAAGAGCTACTACTAATAAAAAGATTGATGCAATGTATAAATCTTGATTAGTTCGCATTCCGATTGTATACCACCATTGATAAACACCAGATAACGCGATATTAACAGGATAAATAACACCCCCACGTGTAAAAGCTTTTAATGCACTTTCTCCAAAATGTGGGTCCCAAATACCGTGTGCAATTGGTTTAACTTTTAATGGGTTTAAAATCCATTGTTCAAAATTCCCTTGCCAAGCTACGTGGAATAAATTCCCTGCTGTCCAAAGAAAAATAATAGCCAGGTGACCAAAATGAGAAGCAAATATTTTTTGGTATAAAGCTTCTTCTGAAATATCGTCATGTGCTTCTAAATCATGAGCGGTTGCAATACTATACCAAATACGTCGTGTAGTCGGATCTTCACTTAAGACTTGACTAAATTTAGGAAATCTTGTTGCCATTGATAAAACTCCTTCTCTTTTGATTTAATTTAAAAATTAACTTACAGAAATAATTCGAGCTAAGAAGAATGCCCATGTAGTTCCAATTCCCCCTAATAAATAATGTGCTAATCCAACAGCTCTTCCTTGTGTAATACTTAAAGCTCGCGGTTGAATTGCTGGAGCAACTTTTAATTTATTATGTGCCCAAACAATAGATTCAATTAATTCTTGCCAATATCCACGTCCACTAAATAAGAACATTAAACTAAATGCCCAAATAAAATGTGCACCTAAGAAAATTAATCCATAAGCAGATAATGCTGATCCATATGATTGAATAACTTGAGAAGCTTGTGACCAAAGGAAATCTCTTAACCAACCATTAATAGTTAATGCACTTTGTGCAAAGTTTCCGCCTGTAATATGTGAAATAGTTCCTTGTGGTGTAATTGAACCCCAAATATCAGATTGCATTTTCCAACTAAAATGGAAGATAACAATAGAAATTGAATTATACATCCAGAATAATCCTAGGAAAACATGATCCCATCCTGAAACCTGACATGTTCCTCCTCGTCCTGGTCCGTCACAAGGGAATCTAAATCCTAAATTGGATTTATCAGGTATTAAACGAGAATTACGAGCATATAATAGCCCTTTGAATAAAATTAATGCGGTTACATGAATTGTAAATGCATGAATATGGTGAACCATAAAATCTGCTGTTCCTAATTTCATTGGGACTAAAGCAATTTTTGAACCTAAAACTACTGGATCTCCACCAAAAATATAACTAGCTGTTGCTAAAGCGTTTGGCGAAGTTGTTGAAGGTGCAAGCGTATGTAATCCTTGAATCCATTGTGCAAATATTGGTTGTAATGAAATAGCTTTATCAGAGAACATATCTTGAGGTCGACCTAAAGCTTGCATTGTATCGTTATGAATATAAAGTCCAAAACTATGGAAACCTAAAAAAATTGAAACCCAGTTTAAATGAGAAATTATGGCATCACGATGACGAATAACACGATCCAGTAAATTGTTATAGTTTAATGTAGCGTCATAATCACGAACCATAAAAATTGAACCATGCGCACCTGCTCCAACAATACAAAATGCTCCAATCCACATATGATGTGTAAATAAAGATAATTGAGTTGGATAATCAATAGCAATATACGGATACGGAGGCATTGCATACATATGATGCGCGATAATAATCGTTAAAGAACCTAACATCGCTAAATTAATCGCTAATTGAGCATGCCATGACGTTGTTAAAACTTCGTATAATCCTTTATGTCCTGCTCCTGTAAATGGTCCTTTGTGTGCTTCTAAAATTTCTTTCATACTGTGTCCAATACCAAAATTTGTTCGGTACATATGACCAGCAATAATAAATAAAACACCAATAGCTAAATGGTGATGTGCTACATCTGTTAACCATAAACTAGCAGTTGTTGGATTTAACCCACCTTTGAATGTAAGAATATCAGAGTATTTTGACCAATTTAAGCTAAAGAATGGAACTAAACCTTCTTTGAATGAAGGATATAATGTTGCAATAAATTCACGATTAATTAATAATTCATGTGGATCTGGTAAATCTTTTGGATCCATTCCAGAATCTAATAATTTATTAATAGGATTTCCGATATGAATTTGATGTCCAGCCCAAGATAAAGATCCTAAACCTAATAAACCAGATAGATGGTGGTTTAGCATAGATTCAGCATTTTGGAACCATTCTAATTTCGGTGCCGCTTTATGATAATGAAACCATCCAGCAAACAACATTAATCCAGCCATTACTAAGCTTCCTAAAGCAATAGAATATAGTTGAAGTTGTGTTGTTACACCTTCTGCACGCCAAATTTGAAAGAAACCAGATGTAATTTGAATACCTTGGAAATTTCCACCTACATCTGCGTTTAAAATTTCTTGTCCAACAATTGGCCAAACTGACTGTGCACTTGGTTTAATTTGTAAAGGATTGATTAGCCAAGATGTATAATTGGAAAAATAGGCACCATGGAAATGCATTCCACTTAACCAAAGAAAAATAATCGCTAATTGTCCAAAATGTGCACTAAAAATTTTTCTAGAAACATCTTCTAATGATTTTGTTTGTAAATCAAAATCATGAGCATCTGCGTGTAAGTTCCAAATCCATGTTGTTGTTTTTGGTCCTTTTGCTAAAGTTCTTGAGAAATGACCTGGAATTGACCACTTTTCAAAACTTGTTTCAACTACATCTAAATCAACAAGTACTTGCGCTTTTTTAATTTTTATAGCTTCTTGTTCTTGTGGAGTTGTAACCATATATTAAACTGCCTTAAATTAACTAATTAACTATTAACACCACATATCGGGTTCAAGTTTGATAGGAGGTATTTCAATATTATTATATATTTTTCTTTTGTCACTTATTTGAAATTAGTTTTTTTTATCAAAACACCTATATAATAATAGCAAGGGGTAGCTGCCCGAGTGGTTAAAGGGGATGGATTGTAAATCCATTGGTAACCACCTACATAGGTTCAAATCCTATGCTACCCAATTTATTTTTTCATATTCTCTAGACCTAACATTTGAGAATTACTACGACCTGGAGCAACCATTGGATAACAATTTTCGTTCTCAATAACATTTACATCGATAATAGATGCTTTTTCATTTAAGTTTGTTTCTTTAATTAAAGTTGTTAATTCAACGAAATTTTCGATCGAGAAACCTAGTAAACCATATGCTTGCGCTAAAAAAATGAAATTAGGCATTCCATTTTTCATATAAGAATTAGAAAAACGATTACCATAAAAAGATTCTTGCCATTGTCTTACCATACCTTGCCATCCGTTATTAATAATAATAATCATAATATTTAGTTGGTATTGAGAGATTGTTCCTAATTCTTGAATACTCATTTGAATACTTGAATCACCACTAATACAAATAACATCTTGATTTGGATTTGCTACTTTTGCTCCTATTGCAGCAGGTAAACCAAATCCCATCGTTCCGAGACCAGAACTCGAAATCCATTTTTTTGGTTGACAATTAATTAATTGAGCTGACCACATTTGGTGTTGACCAACATCTGTAGTAAAGTAAGCTTCTGGATGTTCTTTTCCAATGAAACTGATTGTTTCTTGAGGAGATAATATTTGTGATTTATAACTTTTTGCTATTAAAGGATAATTTATTCGCCATTTATAAATTCTTTTTAACCACGTTTTTGTTTGGTTTATTTCAAAATTGGGTTCTTTTCGAATAACTTTTAATAATTGTATTAAAATTTTTCTAATATCTCCAATTATGCTTAATTGTGGGCAACGATTTTTTGAAATTTCAGCTGGATCAATATCAAAATGTAAAACTTCGGCTTCACAGGCAAATTCTTCCAATTTTCCTGTTACGCGATCATCAAAACGCGCTCCTAATGCAATTAATAAATCACATTCACTTACAGCAAAATTAGCATAAGCTGTTCCATGCATACCTAGCATTCCTAAAGCAAGATGATCATTTTCATTGTAAACACTTTTTCCCATTAAAGTTGTTGTTATAGGAATTTGAAAAAGTTTAGCAATTTGTTGTAAAATTTTAAAGCCATTTGAACGAATAGTACCCCCTCCAATATAAAGTAAAGGTTGATAGGATTGATTCAAATAATTAATTACTTTTTTAATGATTGTTGAGTTTGTTAAGTGTTCTGTTCGGTAATTATTTTTATAGAATAAGTCTTCTATTTTAGTGTATTTATATGTTTCTATTTCTTCTAAACCCACATCTTTTGGAATATCAATTAACACTGGACCAGGTCGTCCATTTTGAGCTAAAAAAAATGCTTCAGCTAATATTTGAGGTAATAATTTAGTATCACGCACTGTATACGAATGTTTTACAATTGGTAATGTTATTCCGAAAATATCAGTTTCCTGAAATGCATCTGTTCCGATAAATGTACGGGTAACTTGCCCAGTAATAATGATTAATGGGATTGAGTCCATTCTGGCAGTTGCAATACCTGTTACTAAATTTGTTGCTCCTGGTCCAGAAGTTGCAAAACATACACCTACTTTATTTGTGCTACGTGCATATGCATCTGCTGCGTGGGCTGCACTTTGTTCATGTCTGACTAAAATATGTTTAATTAAATTTGCTTTTTCCCAATAATATAATTCATCATAAATTGGTAAAATAGCTCCACCAGGATAACCAAAAATATGTTCAACACCATTTTGGATTAATCCATCTATTAAAATATAAGCACCTGTTCGTAAACAATTATTTTTTAAATTCATAAAATTAATTTGTTAAAATATCATTGTTTTAAGTTTTATCTCTCGTCAATATAGTAACATTTATTAAACTTGTAAAGAAAAATTTAATGAATTCAAAATCTTCTAACACCTCTAAAAATTCTTCAGATAATATTATTGACGTTGAATTAGCAGATGAGTCTTAAATAA
>Ga0214188_100111_pt1:0-7500 | contig 21438 bp, 19 predicted proteins | sample TroBogEpilimnion_5_FD_153026 | JGI IMG/M metagenome (GOLD analysis project Ga0214188, IMG submission 153026) | Freshwater microbial communities from Trout Bog Lake, WI - 01JUL2008 epilimnion | ecosystem: Environmental > Aquatic > Freshwater > Lake > Epilimnion/Euphotic zone | place: Trout...
TTGTAAAGAAAAATTTAATGAATTCAAAATCTTCTAACACCTCTAAAAATTCTTCAGATAATATTATTGACGTTGAATTAGCAGATGAGTCTTAAATAATTTTAGAAAATTTTCTAAAATTATTTAATCAAAGTTTAACGTAAGAAAAAGGAGGGAGTGAGATTCGAACTCACGGAACCCTTAAGATTCATCTGATTTCAAGTCAGACGCGATAGACCACTCTGCCATCCCTCCAATTTGCAAAGCAAATAATTTGCTTTGCAATTTTTTATGTATTGTATGTATTTGTTCCTGTAAATTTGATAGAAGCAGGATTTGGGTTTTTTCCAATAGAAAATTCTCTTTTTCCTACAGCAATTCTTCCTTCATTTACTTTTTCAGGAAAAACTCCATCTTTTGGATGAATAAATTGAATTTCACCACTTGGAAATAAACGGAAAATACGATAATCATTAATTTTGAAATTAGTTCGTAGTTGTTTTCCTAGAGCTAAACACTGTTCTTTACGAGCAAAATAAACTAAGTTAGGCCCTGGCTTCATAATTGCAGCTCCACCAGTTGGCATTTCAAATATATTCTCTTTTGGATCAGCTTTTTTTTTATCGTTTGTCCATGTCATAACATATTTTTCTTCTGTTTCAGCTGCTTCTAGCCAACCACCTGTACTTCCACCAAATTCTGGATAATAGTTTGTATTCATTTTAAAATCTTTTTATTTAAAAAATTTTAATCATTTTTCTTCTTTAGTCTATTTTCGTAGCGGGGAATGGATTTGAACCACCGACCTTCGGGTTATGAGCCCGACGAGCTACCAAGCTGCTCTACCCCGCCAATTTATAGAAAACATAATAGTATTTATTATAGTTTTTTTTTAAAAAATTTCAAAAATAACTAAAAATCCAAGTAAAATAAACAAACAAATTAAATTTGTTCTTATTAATCTTTGAATAATCGGATTAATTTTTTGACTACTTAATAGTTTATCATTTTTTATTAAAAAAAAAGGCTTTTCCCAAATTTGACCATCATACCAAGATGCTTCTTCATAAATAATTCTAGGCGTTTGAAATTTAGTATTAATTGTAATCCATCGAAAAAGAATAAAGCTTAAATAAAAAAAAATTGATAAAAAGCTTAGTAAACATTTTATTAACAACCAATCAAAAAGATCTTTTTTAAAGAAAATTAATAATTCATTAAACGAACAAAGAGAAAAAATACTGAAAAAAAAGAAATAAGTCAAAAATAAATTTTTGATATATATTTTTGGAGATAATTTTGTCCAATTAGTTAATATATTTTCTTTAAAATCAATATATTCATTAATGGGTTTTTGATCTTCCGGAATTGGGCATAATAAAAAAATTTTAATATCAGGTGTCATATGATTAAAATATATTTAGTTTTATTAATTAAAATTAAAAATCAACAATTTTAATTTTAATTAATAAAAGACTTAATTGAAAAATACCTATAATCCAAGTTAAATTTTCAAATGGATTCGTGCTTGAACTTGAATTTTGATTGCTGATTGATTCTTTTGAGGTATCATTCTGATTCAAAATTAATCCAATTAAAACCAAACTATTAATCGCTAAAATAAATGTTAATGAATTATATATCTGAATCACTTTTAACCTATTTTTTTTTTAAAAGTAACTTAGAGTTACTGAAATAATAAAAGTTATTTTAAACTATTTATGTATTAGCTTGTACTTGTAAAAAAACAAAACCTAACCCTAATCCTAAAAGTGTAATTACAAAACAAGTTGCGGCAACTGTTACAATTTCTCCCATAAATAAAATAATTATATTTTTAATATATTTAACTAACTTTTTTAGTTTTTAAAATCCATTTCGTCCCCAAACAACTAAAGCTAAAGAAAAAGAAAAAACTAACATTAACGCAGCCCATCCTAAACTAAGTACATCGATCATAAGTTTTTCAAAATTTAATTTAAATCATTTTCTTTTTCTATTTTTTATTATAATTTTAATAAAAAAATTTAATTTAATCTTATAATAATAAATAAATCACTCAATTACAAAAACTGTTTTATGGTTACTGAATTAAATATTTATGTTGCTATTGTAATAGCTACTATTCTTCTTGCTTTTTCGGTTCGTTTAGGTGTTTCATTATATAAGGCTAGTTAAAACTTATTCAATTGCTTAAATTCTTTTTCAATTATTAATTAAATCGATTTTATAATGTCAGTATTAAAAAACTTAAATAATTTTCCCTTTGCGGCTATTATTGGGCAAGAGGAAATGAAATTAGCGCTTCAATTAAACGTCATTGACCCCAAGATTGGTGGGGTTATGATTATGGGGGATCGAGGAACAGGAAAATCTACCACTATTCGTGCCTTAGCTGATCTTTTACCTGATATTACTATTATTAAAAATGACCCTTTTAATACCGATCCGAAAGGTTTACCTAATGAATATGAAACCGAAGAAATTAAAATCCCCATGGTTGAATTACCTTTAGGTGCTACTGAAGATCGAGTTTGTGGAACAATTAATTTAAAAGAAATTTTATCAGGAGGAAATAGTACTTTTGAACCTGGTTTATTAGCTCGAGCTAATCGTGGTTTGTTATATGTCGATGAAATTAATTTATTAGATGATCATCTTGTTGATGTTTTATTAGATTCGGCTGCTTCTGGATGGAATACGGTTGAACGCGAAGGTATTTCAATTAAACATCCGGCTAAATTTATTTTAGTAGGATCAGGAAATCCAGAAGAAGGCGAATTACGACCTCAATTATTAGATCGTTTTGGAATGCATGCTGAAATTCGAACAATTCGAGATCCAAATTTAAGAGTAAAAATTGTAGAAGAAAGAATTAGTTTTGATCAGTCTCCGCAATCGTGGTTTGATAAATATCAAGTTGAACAAATAAATATTCAAAATAAAATTATTTTTGCTCAAAATTTATTAAATAAAGTAACTATTAGTAAAGATTTTCAGCTGAAAATTTCTCAAATTTGTAGTGAATTAGAGATTGAAGGATTACGTGGAGATATTGTTTCGACACGAGCTGCTAAAGCTTTAGCAGCTTTTGAAACTCGCTCTGAGGTAACTTTAGATGATATTAAAAGAACTATTACTCTTTGTTTAAGACACCGTTTACGTAGAGACCCAATGGAATCCATTAATTCTGGTGAAAAAATTGAAGCTACATTTCAAAAAATATTTTTAAAATCAGATACTCAGATTTAATTTCTTAGATGAGCTCAGTAGGATTCGAACCTACATTAGAAACTTAGAAGGTTTCCGTCCTAATCCCTTAGACGATGAGCCCTAATCTTTAATTTATTTTCTTTTAGAGATGGGTAATACTGGATTTGAACCAGTGACCATCTGCTTGTAAGGCAGATGCTCTACCACTGAGCTAATCACCCTTAGCATAATATATATATATATATATATAGCGATATTACGTTCTTAATCAATTCAATCTTTTTAATTTTATAACGAGACCTAATTTTAATTAAAAATTTTATCCTAAACATTTGTATCATAAGGAAATTAGATACTTAAAAAATGCTATTTTTAATTTTGTAGTCAATCGATTTTCTATTGACTTCTTGACAATAGAATGAATAAGTGCTACTTTAAAAATCATGTAAACTTAATTAAATTGCTGGTTATTTTGTCTTATATCTTAATTGGCTTGCATTTGGCGATTTAAAAATTCTACTTAATTAAAAATTAATATCTATGAAAACAATATCAACTTTATCAACTAAAAAGACTACTATTACACTTCTCGCTTATTGGATGGATACTTTTATTTATATCGAAGAAAACGAAAATATAATTGACTCTTCTATGTTTCCAACTATTTCGATAAAAATAGAAAAAAAGCTTGTTGCTGCTATTTTAGGTTTTTTTTTAAATTTTACTATTTTTGTTCCTGTTTCATATGCTAATCCGCGAAATAACAAATTAAATGATCAAATCGCCAAATCTATTGTTTCGAATAATTATAACAAAATCGTAAAACAAAATAATCCAAAAGAAATTCGTTCTTCTAAAAAAAAGGATCGAAAATTGAAGCAATTAAATGAACAACGTTTAAGAATTATCTTGCTAAAAAAACATTATGTTCTTAATGCGGAATTAAAAAAGCTTAATCCAAGTTGCTCTTTGTCTAAAAATAATAATCCTTTAAAAACTTTTAGTTTATCTAAGCCACTTTCTCAAAGGCAGGCAGAAATTCTTCTTCGACTTAAAAACCGTTCTATTCGTGGAGGTGTTAATGTAGATGACTCAAAAGCGCAAGACAAATCTTATTCTAATCTTTCATCAGTAGTATTAAAAAAATATATCAACAAGTTAATAAAAAAATTTGAGTTTGTTGCTGAGTGGGTCCAAAATAATCCTACTATGTTTAGTTTAGGTATAATAGCGAATGTTTCGTTAATTTATTTATATCAAAATGGTTATTTTCTTCAATGGTATAATTTGATTAAAAATTCTTCTCCGCGTTTTCTTGATATTGTTCAAAATTTTAATCATTTATTTGAAGAAGAAAACTACTACTCTAAAACTTTTTACGAAAGAGTTCGTGCAATGGATCCAGATTATTTTAGTAAAGAAAATGATCACCAAACAGATTTTAGTTTCTTAGATTTAAAAGATGGCGAAGAAATTATTATTAATTCAAAAGTTTATAGCTCGACTACTCTTTCTGTCGAAGAGGAACCAAATTTTTCTTCATCACCTCAAGACTTAGAGAGAGAACCTACTTTAGAAGATTATACGGATCATTTCGAACTTTGGGAAAAACATATTCCAGATGAAAGTGGTGAAGATAAGAACCAATAAAAGATATTGTCTTAGTCTTAAAAATTATTTTTTAAGATATAATCAGCAATTTTTTCAATATCTTTTTCTTTTAATCGTCCTCCAAAAGCAGGCATGCCATTTTTTCCATTTGTGATTTGATAAATAATTGCGTCTATATTTTCCATTCCATTTGCTTTTAAAGTTTCTCGTCTTAAATTTTTCTCTGGAATAATAATATTATTTCCATTTTTATGACAAACATTACAATTAGAAATAAAAAGTTGTTCGCCACTTTTTTCTATTAAATCTCTTGCTGTTATTTTTTCAGAAAAAGGAAATAAAAAAAAAAGAAGGAAAAATATATTTCTATTAAAGTTTTTCCTATTTTTTTTCATAATTTTATATTTAATAATAAAACTAATAAATTTATTTTTGTTAAGTTTTCTTAATCAAAAGTTATTATAAATAAGAAATTAAAAAGAAAAAATTCTTTTTAATTTCTTTAATTAATTTCAAATTAAATTAATTAATTGGTTTTAATTGTAATGTAGGTTCTGTTTCTCTGTTGATTCCTTTTTCAAATCCTGCAGCCGCGGCACGAGCACGACCAGAGTGCCACCAATGTCCAACTAATAAGAACCAACCAAGGAAGAAGTGCGAACACGTTAACCAAGATCTTGGAGATACATAGTTAACAGAATTGATTTCTGTTGCAACACCACCTACTGAGTTTAAAGATCCTAAAGGCGCATGTGTCATATATTCTGCAGCACGACGTTCTTGCCATGGTTGAATATCGTTTCGAATTTTATTAATATCTAAACCATTTGGACCACGTAAAGGTTCTAACCATGGTGATCTCATATCCCAGAATCTCATTGTTTCTCCACCAAAAATAATTTCTCCGCTTGGTGAGCGCATTAAATATTTTCCTAATCCAGTAGGTCCTTGAGCAGAAGCAACATTTGCTCCTAAACGTTGATCACGCACTAAGAAAGTAAACGCTTGCGCTTGAGATGCTTCCGGTCCTGTAGGGCCATAAAACTCACTTGGATAAGCTGTATTGTTATACCAAACAAAAACTGCAGCAGATAATCCCATAACAGATAAAGCTGCTAAACTATAAGATAGATATGCTTCACCTGACCATACAAAAGCTCTACGTGCCCAAGCAAATGGTTTTGTTAAGATATGCCAAATTCCACCTGTTACGCATAAAATTCCTACCCAAATGTGACCACCAACTAAGTCTTCCATATTATTGATAGAAATAATCCATCCGTCACCACCGAATGGTGATTTGAAAACATAGCCAAAAATAACAAGAGGATTTAAAGTTGGGTTTTTGATTAAACGTACATCTCCTCCACCAGGAGCCCATGTATCATAAACTCCACCAATATACATAGCTTTAATAACTAATAAAAAGGCTCCAATTCCAAGTAAAGTTAAATGAATACCTAAAATTGTTGTCATTTTATTTTTATCACGCCAATCATATCCAAAAAGAGGAGCATTTGTTTCTAACGTATCTGGTCCAAATAAAGAATGATAAATTCCTCCAAAACCTAAAACTGCTGAAGAAATTAAATGTAAAACTCCTACTACAAAGTAAGGATAAATATCAATAACTTCTCCACCAGGTCCAACTCCCCATCCTAATGTAGCTAAATGAGGTAATAAAATAAAACCTTGGTCATATAATGGTTTTTCTGGAATAAAATGTGAAACTTCAAATAATGTCATTGCACCACACCAAAATACAATTAAACCGGCGTGTGCGACATGTGCTCCAAGAAGTTTTCCAGAAAGGTTAATTAATCTTGCATTTCCAGCCCACCAAGCAAAACCTGTGGATTCGATAGTTTTATCAGTCGTAATTTCTAAATCATCAAAGCGCGTTTCCACGTGGTAATACCTCCTCTGGGAATATAAAGTTTTCGTGTGGTTGATCTTGAGCTGCCATCCATAATCTGATTCCTTCGTTTAAAAGAATATTTTTTGTATAGAATGTTTCAAATTCTGGATCTTCTGCTGCTCTTAATTCTTGTGAAATAAAGTCATAAGCACGTAAGTTTAATGCTAAACCTACCATTCCAACTGCGCTAGCCCATAGTCCAGTAACAGGAACAAATAACATAAAGAAATGTAACCAACGTTTATTTGAAAATGCTACACCAAAAATTTGTGACCAAAAACGGTTCGCTGTTACCATTGAATACGTTTCTTCAGATTGTGTTGGTGTAAAAGCTCTAAATGTATTTGCAGAATCTCCATCTTCAAATAATGTATTTTCTACTGTTGCACCATGAATAGCACATAATAAAGCTCCTCCTAAAATTCCCGCAACTCCCATCATATGGAACGGATTTAATGTCCAGTTATGGAATCCTTGTAAGAATAATAAGAAACGGAAAATACCAGCTACACCAAAACTAGGTGCAAAAAACCAACTTGCTTGTCCTAAAGGATAAAGTAAGAAAACTGATACAAATATTGCAATTGGGCCAGAGAATGCTAAAGCGTTATATGGTCTAATTCCTACAAGTCTAGCAATTTCAAATTGGCGTAAACAAAACCCAATTAAACCAAATGCACCATGTAAGGCAATAAATGTCCATAATCCACCAATTTTAATCCATAATGTAAAATTTCCTTGTGCTTCCGGTCCCCATAGTAAAAGTAGTGAATGTCCCA
>Ga0214188_100111_pt1:12500-21438 | contig 21438 bp, 19 predicted proteins | sample TroBogEpilimnion_5_FD_153026 | JGI IMG/M metagenome (GOLD analysis project Ga0214188, IMG submission 153026) | Freshwater microbial communities from Trout Bog Lake, WI - 01JUL2008 epilimnion | ecosystem: Environmental > Aquatic > Freshwater > Lake > Epilimnion/Euphotic zone | place...
ACCGAGAAAGATATACCTCTGGTGTACCAGTTATTGTGCCATCGGTATATGCTGGGTAGCTACGTATAGTTAGGATAATCGCTGAAAGCATCTAAGTGAGAAGCCGTCCTCAAGATGAGTACTCTTAGGTTGCGGCAAGACTAGCCGTTTGATAGGAATTAGGTGTAAGTGCAGCAATGTATGTAGCCGAGATTTACTAAAAACCATATTTTTAAGTATCATTTTAGTTTTAAACTTTTAATTTCGGTATTTATAGCATAATAGTACCACGCCATTCCATTCCGAACATGGTTGTTAAATGTTATTGCGGCGAAAATACTTCAAGAGCAGTCTTTTGGGAAGATAGCACGATGCCGAAATTTCTTTTTCTTTTATAAGAATTATCTTATAATAAAAACATGATTAATAATCATATTTTATATCCTTAGTAGCTCAGTTGGTAGAGCAATCGGCTGTTAACTGATTGGTCGTTGGTTCGAGTCCAACCTGAGGAGAGTTTTTTCAATTAGACATATATAGCTAGTCAAATATATATTAAATTATAATATATAAAAGAATTAAAAAGCTTTTTATATATAAAAGCTAATATAATTAAAGAGAGAATACGTTATGAGTCATACAGTTAAAATTTATGATACTTGCATTGGTTGTACGCAATGTGTAAGAGCATGCCCAACAGATGTGCTTGAAATGGTTGTTTGGGAAGATTGCCGTGCTGGTCAAATTGCGTCTGCTCCTCGAACTGAAGATTGTGTTGGATGTAAAAGATGTGAAAGTGCTTGTCCTACAGATTTTTTAAGTGTACGTGTATACTTAGGAGGAGAAACTACTCGAAGTATGGGATTAGCATACTAATATCTATTTTCGTTCTTTTTAACTTTAAGGTGTTATGTTCCAAAACTGGTTACATAACACCTTATTTAATTTTTAATTTAATACCCAACCATAACTATGTAATCCTTTTCCTAAAAAATTAACGCCTAAATAACATATCCAAATTACAAAAAATCCTATAGAACCAACAAAAGCTGCTTTTTGACCTTGCCAACCTTTTAAAAGACGGGAATGTAAATAAATCGCAAATATTAACCAAGTAATTAATGCCCATGTTTCTTTGGGATCCCAACTCCAATATGCTCCCCAAGCTTCATTTGCCCAGACAGCTCCAGATATAATTCCGGTTGTTAAAAATGGAAATCCTAAACCTATAATTCGATAACTCCAAACATCTATTGTTTGGAGTAAAGAAAGTTTTGATATTTCTATATCTTTAGTAGCAATATTTAATACTATATTGTTTGTATTAATAAAATTTTGTTCCTTTGATTTTATTTGTAGGTTTTGTTTTTTAATTTTTTCTTTTTGAGTTTCTTGACTAATAAAAGAAAAAGCTAAGTATAAAATTGATAATAATGAACCTACTATTAATGTTGCATAACTAATCATCATCATACTAACATGCATCATTAACCAATTGGATTGAAGCGAAGGTACCAAAGGAAGAGCTTTTTGCATATCTGTTGGTAATGTTAAACTTGAAAAGCCAGCAATAAAAAACAAAATAGGTGTTGCAAGTGCACCAATTAAACGACTTTTGGTTTTATATTCTACAAACAAGTGAATCGAGGATATTCCCCAACTTAAAAAAATTAAAGATTCATATAAATTACTTAAAGGAAAATAACCTTCTCCAATCCAGCGACTTAATAAAGTAATCATAAATAAAATATTGCTTAAAAAAACAAATGCTTTACTAATTTTAAAAATTAATTCGTTTTTAGGAATAGAAAGACTAATCCAATAATTTATCATTGCAAAAAAAAGGAAAAAACAAGCCAGAACTGGAAGTTGATAATCTTGAAAGAATAATATTTTCATTAGTAGAACTTTAATTATAAATATTTTTTAATATTATAGGTCATTCTGTCTAAATATCTTTTATCGATACTAATAACTTTTATTCTGTTGGTTGGGATTTTTGAAATAAAAAATCAATAGTAGTTACTTATTTTGGAAGAGGGGACGAATATGACAGCAACTTTAGAAAGATACGAAAGCCAAAATATTTGGGAACGTTTTTGTTCTTGGATTACAAGTTTAGATAATCGTTTATACATCGGTTGGTTCGGTGTTGTAATGATTCCTACACTTTTAACTGCTACAACTTGTTTTATCATTGCATTTATCGCTGCTCCGCCAGTTGATATCGATGGTATTCGTGAACCAGTAGCTGGTTCTTTAATGTATGGAAACAACATCATTACTGGTGCTGTTATTCCAAGCTCAAACGCAATTGGTGTTCACTTCTACCCAATTTGGGAAGCTGCATCTGTTGATGAGTGGTTATACAACGGTGGTCCTTACCAATTAGTTGTTTTACACTTCTTAACTGGAGTTGCTTGCTATTTAGGTCGTGAGTGGGAATTAAGTTTCCGTCTTGGTATGCGTCCTTGGATTTTCGTTGCATTCTCTGCTCCAGTAGCAGCTGCATCGGCAGTATTTTTAATCTACCCAATTGGTCAAGGAAGCTTCTCTGATGGTATGCCTTTAGGTATTTCTGGAACATTCAACTTCATGTTAGTATTCCAAGCTGAACATAACATCTTAATGCACCCATTCCATATGGCTGGTGTAGCTGGTGTATTTGGTGGTTCTTTATTCTCTGCAATGCACGGTTCTTTAGTAACATCTTCTTTAATCCGTGAAACTTCAGAAACTGAATCTCCTAACTATGGTTACAAATTTGGTCAAGAAGAAGAAACTTATAACATCGTAGCTGCTCATGGTTACTTTGGACGTTTAATTTTCCAATACGCTAGTTTTAACAACTCTCGTTCATTACACTTCTTCTTAGCTGCTTGGCCAGTTATCGGTATCTGGTTAACTGCTTTAGGAATTAGTACAATGGCATTTAACTTAAACGGATTCAACTTCAACCAATCTATCGTTGATAGCCAAGGTCGTGTAATTAACACTTGGGCTGACATCCTTAACCGTGCTAACTTAGGTATGGAAGTAATGCATGAACGTAATGCACACAACTTCCCACTAGATTTAGCTGTAACTGCTCCAGTTATTGTTGGATAAAAATACAAAAAATAAAAGAAATTTATTTTCTTTTATTTTTTAATTATTTTTTTAATTATTTTTTATTTTCGATATAACGAATTAAATTTTCAAACTCAATTTCTACTTGTATCTTTCCTCGATTCGTAATTCCACCAATCCACGAATTTTTTGAATTATGAACAATCCAAATTTGAGTATAAGGTAAATAGCTTAATCCTGTTGTAAGCATTAGAAGGCCAAAGCCAAAATAAATTATACCAATGCTTGGATCGTATTTGATTAATAGACCCGTGGAAGGTAATATATCTGATATTTTATATTCATTATCAATAGTTTCCCCTAGTCTAGTTTCTTTTAAAAAGTTTCCTTTTTCGTCATAAACTAAAAAAGTTTGTTTTAATTGATCAAAAATTAAACTGTAATTTTTATTTGAATCTTTAATCCAAGTAATCCAAGATTTAGAAGCTTTGTTTAAGGAGAAAAGTGGAAATTCATAAATTTTTGATTCTCCTATTTTTTCAATTCTTATCCCTAATAAATTCCAATCGCTTTGGTAAATATCAATATTTTTATATCGTAAAGGGTTATTAACAGAAATTGTTTGTTCTTTAATTTCATTTCCATAATTATCTAAAATTGATAAATTAGAATAAAATTGATGAATTTTTTTTTTCTCGTATTCTACCCAGAAATCGTTCACTCGAATATTTACAGCTGGTAATTCGGTAAACCAACCTACTCTTATCGGATTTTGAATATGAAATAATTCTCCTTTCGGCAGAACTTCTTGAGCTTTAAAATTTTTAAATGCTCCAATTAATGATCCAATTAAAATAATTATTAAACTCAAGTGAACTAAAATTGGACTAATTCTTCCAATTAGTCCTTTATAACCATATACTAAATTATCATTTTGATAAATATAAAAGTTTAATTTTTGAATTTTTAATAGAATTATTTCTTTTAAATAATAAATATTTTCTATTTTGACAAAAAAAGGGAGATTTAAAAAAGACTTCTTTTCTTTTTTGAAAGAATAATCTTTTGAATTTTTAAATATTGGAAACTGACGAGTAATTGTACAGCTAACTAAAGAAATTCCTAAAATTACTAATAAAAATAAAAACCACCATGTTCTATAAATATGGTCTAATCCTAAAATTAAGATAAAATTTGAATTAATAAAGCCATAAATAGGTCTTTCTATTGGATAATTTTGTTGATAAAAAAGAATGGGTTCGTCTTGTTCGATAAATGAACCTAAAGAACTTGCAATAGCAATTGTTAACAGAACTGCTAAAGCAAATTTTAAATCGGTTAATAGTTTAATAAGTTTTTTTGTATATACTGATTTCATAAGATTTTTTATGAAATTGCTAATTTCCAGCGTCCTTTGCGTCTTCTATTTTTTAAAACTTTTCTTCCTGTTTTGCTTGCCATTCTTGCTCTAAAGCCAGAAGTTTTAATAACTTTTTTTCGTCTTCCATTTAAAGTATGTTTCGACATAATTCTTTTTAATAATTTATTGGTCTATTTAAATAATAATATATCATAGAAGACTTAATTTCCGCGAACATTGTTTTAAAAGAATCAAACGCTTCTAAATTATACTCTACTAGCGGGTTTTGCTGACCATATGCTCGCCAGTTAATTGTTTCTCGTATATAGCCCATTCTTTCAATATGTTCTGTCCAAAAAAAATCAAGAATTTTTAATAGAATAAAAGCTTTTGTATTTTTTAATAATCCTACTTGGTATAAATCTCCAGAAGCAAATCTTAAGTCATAACTAATCCAAATTTCTTGATATGCCTTTAATTTTTGTGTAGCTTCTCTCATATTTAAATTGTTTTTTTGCGAAGCAAAAGAATATGGGCCTGCTAATGCTTCGAATTCATTTTCCAAATTATTTAACGAATTTTCAGAATAAATTTCGTCGAAGGAAATTTCTGTTAATCTAAAAAAGAAATCGGGTGAAATATTTTTAAAAATAATTTCTTTTCGTGCTTCAAATATTTTTTCACGTTGTAAACTTAAAACTTCGTCATATTGAAAAACATTTTTTCTTAAGTCATAGTTATAAAGTTCTACTTTTTTTTGAGCATTTTCTAAACTTTTTGTTAAAAAATCAGATTCTAAAGGTACATCTTTATCTTGAATTAAAAATTCAACCCATTTTCCAATACTATTTCCACCAAATATTTGTATTAATTCATCTTCTAAAGAAACAAAAAACTGTGAAATACCAGGATCTCCTTGTCTTCCTGCTCTTCCTCGTAATTGATTATCAATTCGTCTTGTTTCATGTCTTTCTGTTCCTAAGACGAATAATCCTCCTAGACTTTTAATTTCTGCATTTTCTTTTTCCCAAATTTGCTTAAATTTCGGTGCAAGAAAATCATATAATACTTTTAATTTTTCTTGACATCGATCAAGAGAATAAGGAAGATTTTGAATATCATTTAGTAAAGTTTGAGGTAATTTTTGATTATAATTATAGTCTTTTTTAATATTTGTTACCCAATTAATAATTAGATTCTCTTCCTCTTTTGTTATTAAACCTTCTAATTCTTTCTTAATAAAGTGAGTTGCTATATTATTTTTGGGTAAAGACTCCATGATTAATTTTAAAATTTGCTCTTTAACTTCGAATATTGGATTTCCTCCAAGTATAATATCTGTTCCTCTCCCTGCCATATTTGTAGCGATCGTAACGGCATATTTTTTTCCTGCTTGTGCTATAATTTCATTTTCACGTGCTAGGTTTTCAGGTTTTGCATTTAATACTTGATGAGGAATTTTAGAAAATTTGAAAAGATCGGCTAAAAATTCAGATTTTTCAATACTTGCTGTTCCAATTAGTACTGGTTGTCCTTTTTCAAAACAATTTTTTGATTCATTAAGAACTGCTTTCCATTTTGCTAGTTCTGTTTGGTAAACTAAATCAGGTAAATCTTTTCTAATTAATGGTTTTACTGTTGGAAGGACAATTACTTTTAAATTATAAATTTCTTGAAATTCTTGTTCTGTTGTTTTAGCTGTTCCTGTCATTCCTGCTAATTTTGGATATAAAGGAAAAAATGTTTGGTAAGTTATCGAACTTTTTGTTTTAGTTCCTCCTCCTATTTGTACTTTTTCTTTCATTTCAATAGCTTCATGAAGTCCCATACTCCATCTTCTATCTTCCATAATTCGTCCAGTAAATTCGTCAACAATAACAATTTTATTTTTTAAGATAATATAATCTTTGTTTAATTTAAAAAAATATTTTGCTTTTAAAGCATTTAAAATCTCTAAAATCCAAGCATCTTTTGGGTCATAAAGTGTTCTTTTCCCTAATTTTTCTAATAATTTTTTATATCCTTTTTCAGTTAAATTAATATCTTTTCGTTTCTCATCTAATTGAAAATCTAGCTCTTTTTCTAGCGTATCTGCGTAAGCTTTGGCTAAATATAATTTTTTTTTATTCTCATTTTTTTTAGAATTTGAAAGAATTAATGGTGTTCGGGCTTCATCAATTAAAACAGAATCAATTTCATCTATTAAACAAAAATTAAAAGGTCGTTGAACTAGTTCATTTACATTATACGCTGAATTATCTCTTAAATAATCAAAAACAAGTTCAGAATTCGTGATATAAGTAATATCGGATTGGTAGCTTTTTTGTTTTTCAAAAGTTGTATTTGTACTTTTTACTAATCCAACGCTTAATCCAAGTCCTTCATAAATTTTTCCCATCCATTTTTGATCACGCTCTGCTAAATATTCATTTACAGTTACCACATGAACTCCTTTCCCACTTAAAGCATTTAATGCTACAGGTAAGGTTGATACTAACGTTTTTCCTTCCCCTGTCTTCATTTCAACAATATTACCTTGATGTAAGAATAATCCTGCTAAAAGTTGTGTATCAAAGTGTTTCAGACCAATTTTTCGAAAAGAGATTTCTTGAACCAATCCAAACCATTGAATGATTATATTTTCTGGATATATTTTTAAATTTTTACTTTTATTAACATTAAACTCTTTTTTAACTTGTTGAATTACTTGATTTAATTCCTCATCTGTTTTTTGGCTTAATTTATTTGATTCTAATTTAATTTCATAAATTAATTTTTTCATTTTTTAAATAGTTTTATTTTTTAAATTTTAGTTAATATTTCCATTTTATTTTACGTATTATTTGGAAATTAATCTATTTTTAAAAATATTATTTATTTAGATTAATTTGTTTAAAAAAGCTAAAAACTCTATATACTGTCTATAATAGAATTTATTGATATTATAGATTAACTTCATTTACTTTTAAATTAATGACAAATAAGAATTCTATTAATGCTTCTTTTTGGGGAAGATTTGTTAAGCAAATTAAAAAATTTATCAAATTATTTCAAAAGAAGACACAGCAACAAAAAAACACACTTGAACGAATTCAACTTACTTTTATTTATTTTTTTGCTATTGTTGTTCTTTTCTATTCAGTTAAAGGATCTTTAGGTTTTTTTCCAGAAACTCTTTTTCTTATTTTTCCTTTTTTTCAACAAATATTAGAAATTCAAATTCTTAAATTTTTTGCTACTCCTGAAAAAACTTTTTTGCTTTATTTATTTGTCCTTGAGTATTTAATCAATCGTTCAATTTTTAATTTATCTTTATTAGTGAAATTTAATATTTTGCTCATTTTTATTCTAGAAATGATGCAAAATCTAGTTATTAGTTATTGGGATCTATTATTTAGCAGGGATCTTGAAATTCTTCCTGCCAACGCTATTTTTTCTAAAACTTCTACTATTTTTTTCTTTTCAATCTTTTTTGTTTTCTTTTTTTTTATCTATTTATATTCTTATTATCGAGGATTAAAAGGATTATATCCAGTGTTACCTGGATTTTTAGAATTTATTAGTGAATCTGTTGCGTTTTGGTTACAAATAAAAATCACTAAGAAAGAAAAAGGAAATGAGTAAAATATTCTTGAAAAAATTGAAGAAAAAATAATTTTAATTTATTTTTTCTTCAATTTTTTCAAGAATATTTACAAATCCAGAGCTTGTAAAATGAACAATTCCATCTGATAAAGCATATAAAGTATGATCTCTTCCGCATCCTACTTTAATTCCAGGTTTAAATTTTGTTCCTCTTTGTCTTACTAGAATAAATCCATTTTTTACTTCTTGATTTCCATTACATTTTACACCCAGGCGTTTTGGTTGTGAATCACGGGTATTTTTTGTACTACCCGCTCCCATTTTATGTGCCATTTTGATCTTCCTCCTTTTTATTTACTTTCTTTCTAATTAAATTAATTTAAGCTATCAATTTGAACACGTGTATAAGCTTGTCTATTTCCTCTTGTGCGCGTGTATTTTTTCTTTGGTTTCGTTTTTAAAACTGTTATTTTTGGTCCTTTTACTTCTTGAATAATTTTAGCTGGGATTTGACTATCGATTAAAAAAGGTTTACCCAGTTGAATTTTATTATTATTTCTAAAAAACAAAATCTTATTTAAATAAATAAAATCACCTAAATTACCATTACTTATTAAATCTACGTCATACCATTGTCCCGGTTTTAGTAAAAATTGTTTTCCTGAAGTTTGAGCAATAGCATATTTCATATCGTCTTTTTTCTTTTTTCTTTTTTATCCATTATAATCTATTATATAAGACTTTCCAACTTTTTTTAAAGACTATACCTTTTTATAAAGGTTACCCGATCTTAAAATCTTAACCATAATCCTCTAATGCGGATGGAGAGACTTGAACTCTCACGAAATTTTCACTAGATTCTAAGTCTAGCGCGTCTACCAATTACGCCACATCCGCCTTTTTTATTCCACACTTAAAACCTACTATAGTACAGAAATTTTATAT
>Ga0214188_100115_pt1 | contig 21334 bp, 15 predicted proteins | sample TroBogEpilimnion_5_FD_153026 | JGI IMG/M metagenome (GOLD analysis project Ga0214188, IMG submission 153026) | Freshwater microbial communities from Trout Bog Lake, WI - 01JUL2008 epilimnion | ecosystem: Environmental > Aquatic > Freshwater > Lake > Epilimnion/Euphotic zone | place: Trout Bog...
AGCGGCGCGAGCACAGAGATTCCCGGGCGGGAGAAGTAACCCGATTTCACGCAGGCCCCAGTCTGGATGCACCTTGACCACCGTGGCGCTGCGGATAATTTCCACGCATGCCTGTTGCCAAACATTCTCTCAGTTCTCGTGCTTTGAAATTACCGGCCAAAAAGCGCATGCATCTGGCCACGCTCTTGCTCGAAAGCATGAATCATGAGAAGGGTGCCGATGTCTCTCTGCTGGCGGAATTGAAACAGAGGGCAGCAGACCTGCGCAGTGGCAGCGTGAAGGGTCTCACCACCGAGCAGGCGTATGGCTTCTCGCTATGAGTTGATCCATCATCCTGCCGCAGCGACCGATTACGCTGTAGCCCGCGAGTACTTTGAAGGCATTGATCCTGACCTCGCCAAAATATTTCAGGCCGACTTCCAATCAGCTCTGCAAGGCATCGCCTCAGGCCGTCTTGTGAGCCATCTCTATGCCAGAGGACATTCCATTCGGTGGGTAAAGCTGCGACGCTTTTCCCACAAAGTATTTTTTGAAACTGCGGATGAGAAAGTGCGGTTCGTTCTCGGTGTCATCAGTGGCAAACGACATCCCACTCGCATCCGGCTGATGCTTTCGCGCCGTCAAAAAAAGCAGTGACTCATAGCAGCACATCTGTGCCACTTCGGCCATTCACTGTGCCAGGGCTGCACTCGATCTCGCTCCAGTTTAACGTCACAAGCAAGCCCTAAGCTAGACAAATCAAGCGTAGCGGCCCATGCCAAGGCTGTGGCATGGTTCCAGCAAGAGAGTCAGAGAAGCAACCCCTTCTCCCACCAACCATGTCCCCCGAAAAATTCACCGTTAAGCTCCAGGAAGCTTTCAATGCCTCCCAATCCATCGCCACTCGTCATGAGCATCAGGAGCTGAAGCCTGCTCACCTCATCCTCGCCCTGCTCGAACAGGAGGGCGGCATTGCCACGCCCCTGTTTGAAAAGGCGGCGGTGAATCCGGCGGCGGCGCAAAGCCTAAAAGCCAGTATCGAAGCTCTCCTCGCCCGCCAGCCCAAAGTCAGCGGCGGTACCAGCGGCCTGCATCTCTCCAATGAAATGCGCGAACTCATGACGAAGGCCGAAGATGAGCAGAAAAAGCTCAAGGACGAATACCTCAGCGTCGAGCACGTCATCCTCGCCCTCTTCAAAACGAAGACCGAGCTGTCCGATCCCCTCAAGCAGGCCGGTCTGACCTACGACACCGTTTCCAAAGCGCTCACCGCCGTGCGCGGCAGCCAGCGCGTGGTGGATCAGGACCCCGAAGGCAAATACCAGACGCTCGAAAAATACGGCACCGACCTCACCGCCCGCGCCAAGCAGGGCAAGATCGATCCCGTCATCGGACGCGATGAAGAAATCCGCCGCGTTATGCAGGTGCTCAGCCGCCGCACCAAGAACAACCCCGTGCTCATCGGTGAGCCCGGCGTGGGCAAGACCGCCATCGCCGAAGGCCTCGCTCGCCGCATCGTAGCCGGTGACGTGCCCGATTCACTCAAGGGCAAAAAACTCATCAGCATGGACCTCGGCGGCATGATGGCCGGGGCCAAGTTCCGTGGCGAGTTCGAGGAGCGCCTCAAAGCCTTCCTCAAAGAAGTCACTTCCAGCCAGGGCGAGATCATTCTCTTCATCGACGAGCTCCACACCATCGTCGGCGCTGGCAAAGGCGAGGGTGCCATGGATGCGGGCAATCTTTTGAAACCCCAGCTCGCCCGTGGCGAACTGCGCTGCATCGGTGCCACCACGCTCGACGAATACCGCAAATACATCGAAAAAGACCCCGCACTGGAGCGCCGCTTCCAGCCCGTAAAAGTCGGCGAACCGAGCGTGGAAGACACCATCGCCATCCTGCGTGGTTTGAAGGAACGCTATGAAGTCCACCACGGCGTGCGCATTCAAGACGGTGCCATCATTGCCGCCGCCACCCTGAGCAATCGCTACATCACCGACCGCTTCCTGCCGGACAAGGCCATCGACCTCGTGGACGAAGCCGCCAGCCGCATCAAGATCGAGCTCGACTCCATGCCCACCGAGATCGACGTCATCGAACGTCAGGTCATGCAGAGCGAGATGGAACGCCAGGCCCTGAAAAAGGAAAAGGACGCCGCCTCCAAAGCCCGCCTCGTCAAACTCGACAAAGAAATCGCCGATCTCAAAGAAAGCTCCTCCGCCCTCAAAGCCCAGTGGATGAAGGAAAAGGAATCCGTTGATGCCGGACGCAAGGTGAAGGAGGAGATCGACCGCCTGCGCACCGAGCTCGAACAAGCCCAGCGCCGTGGTGACTTCGGTCGTGCCGGAGAGATTCAGTATGGCCTCATCCCCGATCTCGAAAAGAAACTCAGCGCTGCGCCCGTCGAGTCCGCTCAGCCACGCTCGGCTCATTCCCTGCTGCGTGAAGAAGTCACCGAGGACGACATCGCCCGCGTGGTCGCCAACTGGACCGGCATCCCCGTCTCACGCCTCCAGGAAGGCGAGCGCTCCAAGCTCGTGAAAATGGAGGAGCGCCTCAGCCAGCGCGTCATCGGCCAGAAGGACGCCATCGCTGCCGTCAGCAATGCTGTGCGCCGTGCGCGTGCGGGTATTCAGGATGAGAACCGCCCCATCGGCAGCTTCCTCTTCCTCGGCCCCACCGGCGTTGGCAAGACCGAGCTCTGCAAAGCCCTCGCCGAGTTCCTCTTCGACGACGACACCGCCATGACGCGCATCGACATGAGCGAGTACATGGAGAAGCACAGCGTCAGCCGCCTGATCGGGGCACCTCCCGGCTACGTCGGTTACGAAGAGGGCGGCCAGCTCAGCGAAACCGTGCGCCGCCGCCCCTACAGCGTCGTGCTCTTCGATGAAGTCGAAAAAGCCCATCCCGATGTCTTCAATGTGCTGCTGCAGGTCCTCGACGACGGCCGCATCACCGACGGCCAGGGCCGCACGGTCGATTTCAAAAACACGGTCCTCATCATGACCAGCAACATCGGCAGCAACGCCATCCAGGATGTCAGCAATCCTGAGCAGCGCGATGCCCTCGTGCGCGACAGCCTCAAGCAGTTCTTCCGTCCCGAGTTCCTCAACCGCATCGACGAGATCGTCATCTTCGACCGCCTGGATGCCGAGCAGCTCGACCAGATCGTCAAGATCCAGCTCCAGCGCGTCATTGATCGCCTCGCCAAGCAGAACATCCACCTCACCGTCACCGACGACACCACCCGCTACCTCGCCGATGCTGGCTTCGATCCCGTCTTCGGTGCCCGCCCCCTCAAACGCGCCATCCAAAAACATCTACTTGATCCGTTGAGCCTCGCCGTCCTCGAAGGCGGCTTCAAAGACGGCGATCACATCACGGCTGAGATGAAGGGTGGGAAGGTGGAGTTTGTGAAGAAGTAACTCGACGAAGTCACATCCAGCCCCGCCAACATCCAGATGTTGGCGGACATCGCATGGCAATTGTCACTCGCGGGCCACGGACTAAAGTTCATGCTCCTAACGATTCTCGCTGTTACCAGCCCCAATATTTGAATGAGGCATAAACAGTCTGGTTGGCATCGTCATAATAAATAAGCAGAATGTCTTCGCCGAATTCACGTCGCAAGCATTCGTCCATGGTTTCAAGCGCCTTCGGCCAGCCTTGTGGCCGTGATTCTCGGCCGAAGAAGCTGATTCCACCAAGCAACTCCATGGAAAACTCCGGCTTGATGAGCTTATAAAAGTCCTTCGATGAAATGTGGAAAGTCAGAAGAAAACCGTCCATGCCTAGAGGCTTCAAGCTTTGAAGTTCCTTCGCATGCAGTCGCACTTCTTTACCAAAAAGTCGTTCGCATTCTGCTTCCGCGTCTGGAGGCGTGCTCGCCAACACCAGCCATAGCAAGATGAGCAACGGACATGGTAGTGCAAGCAGCGCAAGTCCCCGCTTCTTGGCGATCAGCGCAATGATGAAGACGACAGTTCCGAGCAGGATGCCAAGCGCGATGAGAGCCATCAGAGGAGACATAGCTGAACAAAGCGGCTATTCCTGAGTTTGTCGATGGGGCTTTGGCAGTAGGTCACTCGAATTCCCCCTCTCTTACTTGATCCCGTCAACGACCACTTCAGCTTTAGAACTCCTACTGCAAACACGCTCCACAGCAGCCCCGAAGACTATTCCTACCACATACGCCACCAGGTCTGGGGCATTGAAAGTCGAACCAAGAATAAGCCTCCCAGGCAGGCTGCTGCGGAGATGGTCGAGCCAAGGCGCATGATACAATTGCGAAAACTCAATTCCCCATGCGAAGCCAAGGGAGATCAGCATGACCTGCACTGTGGACGCATGAAGAAAACACAGTCCTGTGCCAAAAAAATTGCCAGCGCCCAAAGCGCATCACCGCCGTATTTTGAGAGAAATGGCGACATGAGTAGATAGCGCGATCTCCACAGCAGGCCTACGCCAAGAACCAGCACAAGCACCACAGTTTGAAAAAGCCGGTTACGATGCACGCTTTCTAAGATGACCGTTTCGCCCGCACCCGCTTCGGCTTCTCCGGCACCAGCGTCATCTGCGGCGTCACCTTGATTCCCATGCGCTTGTAGTAGTCGAGCATCTTCTCTGTGGCCACACGGCCTGCTTCGAGGACGATTTTCGACATCTCCGACATTTCACTCGGGGGCGCTTCTTGGAGTCTGGAGGAATCAATCACGGCCGGGAGTTGGTCGATGGTGTGGGTTTTGTCGTCCGCAATTTTTTGCGGAGGCGGCGATTGATTGTCCCACAAACCCCACTCATCGGCAAGTGGCACGTAGTCCTCGATGAAATGCCTACGGCTCCGGTCAAAGCGTCGGCGGATGTCGTCCTCAGACACATGGTGGCCACCGATTTTCACCCGCAAAGCCACGCGTCCGACGGCCTGATCGCCCGAGCCAATCATGATGTAGTGCAGCAGAAAGCGGTAGCCCTGTGCCTTCGCCTCACGAATCATGGAAATGTAGGTTTTGCCGCTGAGCGTGGATTCAATCGCAAAGCTCGACTTGGCCGCGATCAGACCCCGCGCTTCCTCAATGAGCAGCCTCCCCGCTTTGAAAGCCGTGAGGGTCGGATCAAGCGGCGAGAGTCCGCGAGCAATCTCATCGGCATTGAGAAAACGCATAAGACCAAGCCTCGGCAGCAGCTCGCGCGCCAGCGTGGTTTTGCCTGCACCATTGCAGCCACCGAGAATGCAGATTGTAGGTGCCATAAAAAATAATTAGGGCGCGTCAGGTTTGCTATCATCCACAAAATCACTTGGGCACAACCGCTTCACATCCTTAGTCAGCGGGTTCTGATCCTTGCGCCCATGCACATAGAGCGCTGTCCATTCGGCAAGGCGTCGCCCCAGAATGCGGCAGGCCTCCTGCGTCTCCTCCTCACGCGGTGCTTTGGAAGCCACCGCCCCGTAGTGCAGCGTCATCTTCTTGCCCGAGTAGTCCGTGACGCCGAAGACCAGAAACCCAAAGTTCATCAGCACCGTGAGAATGGACTGACAGGCAAGCTCCATGCCGCCGCCCCAGCCACCTGCGCTGCTGAAAGCGCAGGCGATCTTCCCATCCACCTCCAGCCACTTGTCCGCCATCGTCTCGTCCCAAAAGCGTTTCATCTTCCACGACAGAATGCCCAAGTTCGTCGGACTGCCCACCGCAAGTCCATCACACCACACGACATCGTCAGCCGTGGCTTCATCCACATGCCTCACCCGCACCTCAGTCTCCGGCACCTGCTGCGCCCCTTCAGCCACCAGCGCGGCCATTTTCGCGACATTGCCGCTGCGGGAATCATAGAGGACGAGGATTTGGTTCATGGTGGGTATCAACCACACGCTAGAGAGCCTCTTTTCATGAAGCAACCCGCGAGTTCCTGCGTTTGGATGAGTCTTCATGAAGTCGCTTTTCATCCTCACCTTGCTTCTCCTCGGCACCTTCGCACACGCAGCGGACAAGCCCAACATCATCTACATCTTGGCCGATGACATGGGCTACGGCGACGCCGGCTGCTACGGACAAAAGACTTTGAAGACGCCGAACCTCGACAAGATGGCCGCCGAGGGGATGAAGTTCACGCGCCATTACGCTGGCTGCACCGTGTGCGCGCCATCGCGCTGCGTACTCATGACTGGCCTGCACACCGGCCACTGCCGCGTGCGCGGAAATGGCGAAGGTCACATCCCTGACGAAGATCTCACCCTGCCCAAGCTCCTCAAGACCGCAGGCTACCACACCGCCTGCATCGGCAAATACGGCCTGGGCAAACCGCTTCCGCTCGATGATCCCCAGCGCAAAGGCTTCGATGAATCCTTCGGTTACGTGGGCACCAGCCACGCGCACAACTTCTACACCAAGGCCCTCATTCGAAACGGCAAGATCGTGGACCTCCCCAACACCGTCATTCCCGGCACCGCCAAGAACGCGCAGGACTATTCCGACAGCGATCTCGTCGGCACCGGCGTGGCACCACTCGACGGACGCAAAGCCTGGGTCCCACAACTCCTCGCCGACGATGTACAGCGCTACCTCGGCGAGCGTGCGAAAGCGAAGGAGCCCTTCTTCCTCTACTACGCCTTCAACATCCCCCACGCCAACAACGAAGCCGGCAAGAACTCACCTCTGGGCCACGGCCTGGAATCCCCCGACTACGGCGAATTCAAAGACAAGGACTGGCCCGACGCAGAGAAAGGCTTCGCCCAGTTCATGCGCTTCCTCGACAACGAGGTCGGAAAAGTCTTGTCCCGCCTCAAAGAACTCGGCCTCGCGGAAAACACGCTGGTCATGTTCTCCAGCGACAACGGCCCCCATCAGGAAGGCGGCCATCAAAGCGACTTCTTCAACAGCAACGGCGACTTCAAAGGCATCAAACGCGACCTCACCGACGGCGGCATCCGCGAGCCCTTCATCGCCTGGTGGCCCGGCAAGGTGAAAGCAGGTACCGTGAGCGAGCATGTCAGCGGCTTTCAAGATCTGCTGCCCACCGTGGCCGAACTCAGCGGCGCAAAAATCACCACCGCAACCGACGGCATCTCCTTCGCGCCCACCCTCCTCGGCAAACCAGACCAGCCGCAACACTCCCATCTCTACTGGGCCTTCAACGAGCAGGGCGGCAAACAAGCCGTATTGAAGTGGCCCTGGAAGCTGATTCACCTCAACACCGGTGCCGAGGCAGGAGACACAAAGGCGAAAGCGAAAGCCAAGGGCAAACCCAAACCCCTCGAAAAACTCCTCTTCAATCTCGAAACCGACATCGGCGAAGAAAAGAATCTCGCCGCCGAAAAGCCCGAGATCGTCGCAGAACTGGAAAAGCTCATGCAGTCCTCATGGCGCGCGCCGTAAGGCACCCCGCAGCATCCCAAATCCACCGAGCACAAACAGCAACGGAAACCAGATGGAATACAACGCCGCACGCGAGCCATGCTGCAGCACGGCCTCATCCGGTGCTGCCGGGTTCACCCAGCAGGTCTGATTTGATCCCGTCGGATACTGCTGCTGCTTCTGCACAGCGTCATCGAAATGCAGCGTCGGTGCAGCTTCCACCTGGCGAATGCGTGTGCCGCTGTGTTTCACACCATTCACCTCATATTCGTAGCGCACCTCCACCCGGTGTGCAGGATCTGAATGCGGCGTCGGACGCTCGCTCACGATGCGGGAAGAAAGGATGCGGCATGACACCTGCGACCATTGTCGAGTGATCTGCGCCTTCTCATACGACAGCCACATCCGCCACGCAAAGAACGATCCTGCCACGATGAGGAACACACCCATCGTGCAAAGCCACAAGCGGCCTGATTGAGATGCAAATTGATTCTGCGACATGCGTTCGGGAAGCAGGCTTTGACTCGGCTTCACGCGTGTTCCATACAGAGATGTATTCATCTCGCAAATTCCCTCATGTCCGAACCCACTCCCATCTCGATACGTCCGCCACGCTGGCTGCTGAAGCCCGCCGTGGAAGGCGCTGCTGAGCTGGGGGCGGACATGAGTCTGTCTCCGCTCATGGCGCAGCTTCTCGTGCAGCGCGGCCTCAGCACCGTGGAAATGGCACGTGATTTCCTGGTGCCCAAGCTCGCCACCCTCGGAGATCCCACCGTCCTGCCGGAAATGAACGCCGCCGTGGAGCGCATCCTGCGCGCAGTCGATGCCAAACAAAGCGTCGTGCTGTATGGCGACTACGATGTGGACGGCGTCACGTCGATGGCGCTGATGCACCTGATCTTGAAGGCCTACGGTCTCGAAACGCATTTGTTCCTGCCCACGCGCATGGAGGAAGGCTACGGACTGAGCCTTGATGGCATCGCCAAGTGCTACGAGCAGTTTGGCAAACCAGATCTGTTCATCGCCCTCGACTGCGGTACCACCTCATTGAAAGAGGTGGCCAAACTGCGCGCCGACGGCGTGGACTGCGTCATCATCGACCACCACGAACTCTCGCCACAGGGGCGCCCCGACTGCCTGGCGCTGGTAAACCCGAAGCTTGGCAAAGACTACCACTACTTCTGCACTGCCGGGCTGGTGTTCAAAGTTTCACACGCGCTCCTGAAAGCGCGCATGATCGAAAGCTACGACCTCAAGGAGACGCTCGATCTCGTGGCACTCGGTACCGTGGCAGACCTCGTGCCGCTCATTGATGAAAACCGCCTGCTGGTGCGGCGCGGTCTCGAAGCCCTGGCACAAACGCCGCGCCATGGCCTGAAAGCCTTGAAGACAATCGCCGGCGTCGAGGGCCTGGTGCAGACCCATCACGTCGGCTTCCGCCTCGGCCCACGCCTGAATGCAGCGGGCCGCCTCGACACTGCGGCGACGGCGCTGCAGCTTTTGCTTGCGACGGATGCGGACGAAGGCGCGGCATTGGCCGAATTGCTCGAAGCCCACAACAAAGACCGTCAAAACGTCGAGCAGCAGGTCCATATCGAGGCCGAGGCCATGCTCTCCAACATTGGTGAAATCGATAAAGTCTCCGCCATCGTCCTAGCCTCGCGCAACTGGCATCCGGGCGTGATCGGCATCGTGGCATCGCGCATCTCACGCCTCTGCCACCGCCCGACGATTCTCGTCTCGATCGATGAAAACGGCATTGGCAAAGGCAGTGGCCGCAGCATCCCCGGCTTTTCGCTCGTCGAAGCCATCGACATCTGCCGCGATCACCTACTCGGTGGCGGCGGTCATGCCATGGCGGCGGGCATTTCCGTCCACGAAGACAAGATCGACTCCTTCCGCAGCGCCTTTCAGGTGGCGGCACGCGAAGCTCTGAGCAAGGAAGCCATGACCGCCGTCCTGGAACTCGATGCCGAGGTGAAGTTGCGCGATCTGTCGCTGAGCTTCTTCGAAAGCTACAAGCTGCTGGAGCCCTTTGGCCAGAAGAACCCGGAGCCGCTCTTTCTCTGCCGCAATGTGAAGCCCAAGCTGCCGGGTCGCACGATGAAAGACAAGCACCTGCGCATCATCCTCACGCAGGAAGGTGCCTCCATGGAGGCACGCTGGTTCAATGCGCCCATTGGCAAACTCCCCCCCGCCCCTTGGGATGTGGCGATGCGCATCCAGCGCGGCTGGTTCCGCGGCACCGAGCAGTGGCAGCTCACGCTCGAAGCGGTGCGCCCGGCGGAATCTGTTCAGTGAGGATGATACCGGTAATGACCGGTGAGTGGAAACTCGAAGAGGCGGCTTTCATGCTTGGGCCCTTGGCCGATGTTATGGACGATCCAGGGTGTGTCGCTGCCATCCGCCGCTGGAACCACGATGGCAATGTGCGGCAGCCTGCCGGCCACGGTGCAGGTGATGAGATCTCCCGGCAGATAATCCGCAGCCTTTTGCGTCACCGGGAGGGCGGCACCACGCCGCTTGAAGAAGGTCTGCAAATTCGGCACGCGACGGTGGTCGATGTTTTTGTCTGTGGTGCTCAGTCCCCAGTCCTTCGGATAAGCGGCAAAGGCACGCTGCATGTCCTCATGAACCAGCTTTTGCAGATCAATGCCCAGCGCCCGATAGCTGCGGATGACTTCATCCGTGCACACACCAGTGTCAGCGGGAACATCGCCATTGGGATAGTCCAGAATCACATAGGCAGGCTCGTAGCGCACCGTGTGCTTCACCCGTTCCAGCGCCGCCTGCACGAGTCGTTCGGCAAAGGACTGCGGGCTGGTCTGCGCCTCACAAACGAGGGCACAGGCAAATAGCAGGAAACTGCGGAGCAACCGTTTATTCATGGGGCGCTTCGACAGTGGCAAAGCAGGTCCGTTGAACTTTCATACGCAGTGTTTTCAAAACAACGTGAACGGATTGACGCGTGTCTGCAGCGGGAAGGTCACACGCTGGCCATTGAGCCGGTGCGATTCAAAGATGGCGCAGACCATCTCGATGGTCTCACGCCCCTGCACCGCATCAATCAGCGGTGCGCGATTCTCCCGGATCGCGGCGATCAGATCGAGCCCGGCAGTTTCATGGCTCGCGACTTGGGTGCCTAGATTGGGGATGGGTTCGGGCTTGTTCACCCCGCCCGTGGTGATGGGCTGCCACTGGCGCGGCTCCTTCAGGGCCGGATTGAACGGACTGCCGGCACAAAGATGCGCCACAGGCTCCTTGTCGATGCGGAAGTCGATGATGCCCTTGGTGCCGATGATTTGCAGCCCAAAACCGGCCTCTTTGGTCCCGGCGTTTTGGATCGAGTCAAAGAACAACGGCACACCGTTTGCCAGTTCAAACCGGGCGTGCACTTCGTTGCCTGCGAGCGCGCCAATACCTTCATCCCCCTCTTTCACATCGGCCTTCGTGATCGGCCTGCCATCCTGCATCACGGTGGCGCTGCATGCCTTTGGTGCTCCACCGAAGTAGGTGGCGAGGTTGAAAAGATGCGTCCCAAGCACCCACAGATCCAGCGACCCACCACGCGGATCTTCCTTACCCCGTCCACGCATTTCCAGCACCCGGCCAATCACGTCCTCCTTGATCAGCTTCGCGATCACCGGCAGCACCGGATGGTAGCGGTTGCGGTGCGCGATGGCGATCTTCGTTCCCGCCTTGTCCGCAGCGGCAATGATTTCATCAGCTTCGGCCGGGCTGCGGCAGAACGATTTTTCGACATAGATGCCGCGCACCCCGGCCTGGATCGCCGCCAGCAGCATGTCGCGGTGCTGGTCAATGTGACGCGGACCGATGGCGACAATGTCCGGTTTGACCTCCGTGAGCATGGCGCGGTAGTCAGCATAGCCGGTTTCCACCTTCAGCTTCTTCAATTCGGCCTTGAGTCCTTTTTCATCTGCATCCGCCACAGCCACGATTTCGACGGTGGGGATTTTGAGCCACAGGGTGTCCAGACCGTGGCCATAGTTGCCGCGGCCGGTATGGCCGATGACGGCAACACGAAGTTTGGACTCGGCAGCAAAGCTGGAAGCTGCGAAAACAACGGGCAAGGAGGCGAGAATTTGGCGGCGGTTCATGCGGCTGAAAGAACGTTGCCGGTGAACCCAAACACTCAAGCAGATGAGTTTCGAAGGTTCTCCCCTGCCCCAGGCAGGCCACACTTTGAGCTTCCCCACTCACCTTTTGAGTTTTTTTGCGCCGATTTGTGTCTATGCATCTACCCCCGTCCGCCACCAATAGCGCAGCGGACCTTCCCAACCCCCATGTCAGATACTCATGAGCATGCCGCTGGCGACTCCGTGCCGGAGTTGAAGCAGCGTATTCAAGAACTGGAGGACATGCTGCATGCCTTCCGCCTGCGCCTGCCCAATGCACCGGCGGAGGCCATGCGCGAACTGGCGGAAAGCGAAGAACGTTTTGCGCTGGCGGTGCGTGGCACCAATGACGGCATCTGGGACTGGGACATCCGCACCGGCAAGGTGTTCTTCTCCCCGCCCTGGAAGAGCATGGTCGGCTACGCCGACGATGAGATCGAAAACGCCTTCTCCACCTTTGAACGTCTCCTGCACCCCGATGATCACGACCGCGTGATGACCGCGCTCAAAGACTACCTCGCCGGCCACATTCCACGCTATGCGGTGGAGTTTCGCTTCCACCACAAGGATGGCACTTGGCGCTGGATTCTCGCCCGCGGCCGCGCCCTGCGTGATGAACATGGCACCCCTTACCGCATGGCCGGCTCGCATACGGACGTGACCGAGCGCAAGCATGACGAGGAGGAACTGCGCAAGGCACGGCAGGCTGCTGAGTCCGCCAACAGCGCCAAGAGCGTCTTTCTGGCCAACATGAGCCATGAAATCCGCACCCCGATGAACGGCGTCATTGGCATGAGCGAACTGCTGCTCGGCACAGCGCTCAATGAAACCCAGCGCGAATACCTGGAAATGCTCAAGCTTTCTGCCGACTCGCTGCTGGAACTGCTCAATGACATCCTCGATTTCTCCAAAATTGAGGCTGGCAGGATGGAACTGGACGCCCACGAGTTTGATTTGAACGAGGTCGTCACCGAGATCGCGCAGGCCATGGGCATCCGGGCGTTTCAAAAGCGGCTGGTGATGCAGCATCACATCAGCCCTGAGGTGCCGACGCGCCTGATCGGCGATGATGGCAGACTGCGGCAGATCTTGGTCAATCTGATTGGCAACGCCATCAAGTTCACCCACCAGGACGGTGTCACCATTGAAGTCACGGTGGAATCCACGACTGCGGACTTGGTCACACTGCATTTCAAGATCAACGACACCGGTATCGGCATTGCCCATGACATGCAGGACAGCATTTTTGAGGCGTTCACCCAGGCGGAGACCTCCACCTCAAGGCGCTATGGTGGCACCGGCCTCGGGCTGGCCATCTGCCATGATCTGGTCGCGCTCATGCAGGGACGCATCTGGGTGGAAAGCCAGGCCGGCAAAGGCAGCACCTTCCACTTCACCGCCGCCTTTGGGCGAACCAGCGGCATTTCGATCAAGCCCAAATCACCACGCATCAAGCCGGTAATCACCGCCCATGCCTCGATGAAGGTGCTGATCGTCGAGGACGGCCACGTCAATCAGCTCGTCGGTGCCCGCATGCTGGAGAAACGCGGCCACACCGTCAAGCTGGCCGCCAATGGCAGGGAAGCCATTGAATGCTGCGGCAAAAATGACTTCGACGCCATTTTGATGGACGTTCACATGCCCGGAATCAATGGCTACGAAGCCACCGCCAGGATCCGTCAGATGGAGCAGGCCACTGGCAGGCATGTACCCATCATCGCAATGACGGCCAATGCAATGAAAGGTGACCGTGAACGCTGCCTCGCCGCTGGCATGGATGATTACATCTCCAAACCACTGCGTTCGGCTGAACTGTTCCAGGTGGTGGAGCAGTTTGCACATCGTCCGGCCTTGCCGGAACCTGCCCAGACATCGCCTGATTCAGCCCCGTCCGCCCCGCGTCCTCAAGTCGAGCCCCCGCCCTTTGATCTTGCCGAATTCCGTGAGTCCACCGGCGATGAAAAACTCATGCGCAAACTTGTGGCGATCTTCGCCGAAGATTCGCAAAAATACCTGCGCAAAGCCGAGAAAGCGCTCGCCGCCGGCAAAGCCACGCCGCTCTATGAGGCCGCGCACTCGCTCAAAGGCATGCTCGGCGTTTACGCCGCCAGGCAGGCTTTGAAACTCTGCACCGAACTCTGCGAGTACGCCCACGCCGGAGACCTGAAGGGCGCGCAGCTCATGCTGGATCAGTTGAAGAAGGAATGCGCCCTGCTGGGCGACGCTCTCAATGCCTCGTTCAAACCCGGCAGTTGAATCAACGATACTCCGTCATGCCATCATAGCCGTGCACGAGATGAATCGTATGACCGACCTCGTGTAAAATCTGGCGCGTGAGATTCAGCTTGGCCTGCAGCGCCGCATCATCGTGATCCGGGTCATGATGCACCACGATCCATTTTTTGGCACCCACCAGCTTGGTCAGGGCACAGGCCGTGGCGAGATTGGAATGCCCCCAGCCGATGCGTTTCGGATAATCTGCCGGCAGGTACTGCGCCTCATGCACCAGCAGATCCACTCCGTCGAGGAAGGCCAGCATCGGCTCATACGGCACCACGAGATTTGAATCGCGCGCCAGCAGCAATGGCGAGCCCGTGTAGCCTTGGAGAAATTCATTGTCCGGCACAAAGGCCACGCTCCAGCCATCATGCGTCACTTTGAAACCCACCGTTGCCCCCGGATGCTGCGTGAATTCGCGCGTCACCGTCACGTCACCGATTTTCACCGGCGCATCGTCGAGAAACACAAAGTTGATCTTGGCGCGCAAATCTTCGCGCTGAATCGGGAAATAATCGCGGTCCATCTGGCCGCAGAGCAGCGACTCGATGTTTTTGCCAAAGCCACGCTCGCCATAGACCGTGATTTCAAAGCCGGGCACGTAGATCGGCGTGAAAAACGGGAACCCTTGAATGTGGTCCCAGTGCGTATGCGTGATGAACAGGTGAATGTGACATGGCCCGCCCGCCAGGAACGACTGTCCCGCATCCCGCAGACCGGAACCCGCGTCAAACAGGATGCGCTCCTTCCCGGTGTTGTATTCAAAACAGGTGGTGTTGCCGCCATGCTGGGCATAACGCGCGCCGCAGACCGGGATTGAACCACGGGTGCCCCACAGCTTCACATGCGGGCGCTTGGTATCCAGCACCGGTGCATACTGCTCCGCAGCGACGGGCAGGTGAGAGCGGTGGGTGACCCCCTTCGTCGTGGCCGCATCATGAAAGTACTGACGCAGTTTCTCCAGCAAAAGCTCCGGATCGAACGGCTTGATGAGCACGTCCACCGGTCCGGTTTGCTGGATGTGTTTGAGTTCCGTGGAATAATCTTTCGCCGTGCAAACAATCACCGGCATGTGCTGCGTGGATTGCTGCGCCCGCAGATGCCGCAGGACTTCCAAACCGTTCATCTTCGGCATGATCAAGTCCAGCACCAGAAGGTCCGGCTTGAAAATTTCCATCTGCTCCAGGCACTCCTCCCCGTCCTCCGCCACGCAGACGATGTAGCCATGCGATTCGAGCGCATGAGACAGCCGCATGGACAGCGCACGCACGTCTTCTGCGAGCAGGATTTTTTTGGGTGGGGTTGGGGTCGCCATGTCTTGCCTCTATATAACTAGTACGCGCAGGAGTGGTGGTCGGGCTGGCGGGATTCGAACCCACGACCTCTTCGTCCCGAACGAAGCGCTCTACCAGGCTGAGCCACAGCCCGCCGTTGCCATTGCTGACTCTTGCGGTTCCGTCTTCAGCATTGCTGCCGTAGTCGGTCGGGACAATATTTGTAGCCTTTGCAGGGGACGACGCAAGTTAGAAGATGTCTGGCTCGGGCACAGCTGGCCCATGCTGAAGGAAGTCAAAGTCCGCCCCCTGATCCGCCTGCGTGACATGTTCGACATACAGCTTCGCATAGCCACGGTGGTACCGTGGCGGTGCAGGCTTCCAGGCAGCTCGGCGCTGCTCCAGCTCTGCCTCACTCACATGCAGGTGCAGTTTACGATTCGGCACATCAAGTTCGATGAGGTCTCCGGTCTTCACCAGCGCCAGCGGTCCACCCACCGCGCTCTCCGGCGCGATGTGCAGCACGCAGGCCCCATAGCTAGTGCCGCTCATGCGGCTATCGCTGAGCCTCACCATGTCACGAATGCCCTGCATGATGAGCTTCTTCGGAATCGGCAGTTGCCCCCATTCCGGCATGCCCGGCGCACCCACAGGCCCTGCATTGCGCAGGATCAAGACCGTGTCCTTCGTCACATCCAGCTCCATGTCGTCGATGTTCTTTTTGAGATCGGCATAGCTGTCAAACACCAGCGCGGGACCGGTGTGCGTGCAGAGTTCCTTCGTGGCTGCCGCATGTTTGATCACAGCCCCATCAGGGCAAAGATTGCCACGCAAAATCGCGGTGCCGCCATCGGGCTGCAACGCATTCGCTGGCGTGCGAATGACATCCTCGTTGTGAATGATAGCGTCTTCGATGTCTTCACCGAGCGTCTTGCCAGTGATGGTCGGCACATCCGTGTGCAGCAACTCGCGCATCCCATTGAGCAAAGCACGCAGACCACCCGCCAGGAAGAACTCCTCCATCAGGTACTTGCCCGCTGGCCTCATGTTCGCCAGCAGCGGCACCTTGCGGCTGATCTCGTCAAATTTTTCCAGCGGCAGCTTAATCCCAAGCCGCCCCGCCATCGCCACCAGATGCACAATGGCGTTAGTGCTGCCACCCAGCGCCATATCCACCGCGATGGCGTTTTCAAACGAGCGCTCGCTCACAATGCCGGACGGCTTGCGGTCCAGCCACACGTTCTCAACAATCTGCCTTCCTGCCGCCGCCGCGATCCGTGTATGCGCGCTGTCCACCGCAGGAATCGACGAGGCACCAGGAATGCAAAGGCCTAGCGTTTCCGCCAGCGCGGTGAGCGTCGAGGCCGTGCCCATCGTCATGCAGTGACCAGGGCTGCGGGCGATGCCGTCCTCGATCTCGCACCATTGCTCCCAGCTCAGGTTACCCGCACGTTTTTCATCCCAGTACTTCCATACATCACTGCCGCTGCCGAGCGTGTCGCCGCGCCAGTTGCCTTTGATCATCGGTCCGCAGGGCATGTAGATGACCGGGATGTCCATGCTGAAAGCCCCCATGAGCAGACCCGGCGTGGATTTGTCACAGCCACCCAGCAGCACTGCGCCATCGATGGGATTGGCTCGCAGCATTTCCTCCGTCTCCATCGCCAGGAAATTGCGGTGAAACATCGCCGTCGGCTTCGTCAGCATCTCTCCCGCCGACATGACCGGGATTTCCATCGGATGCCCGCCCGCTTGAAGAATGCCACGTTTCACCGCGTCCGCCGTCAGGCGCAGGTGCATGTGGCAGGAATTCAGATCGCTCCAAGTGTTCAGGATGCCGATCACCGGCTTGCCCACAATATCCTCGCTGCCCCACCCCGCCTGTTTCGCGCGCGAGCGATGGCCAAAGGAGCGGAGTTCATCACGGCCATACCAGCGCCAGGAGCGGAGTTGTTCAGGAGTTTTGGGAGTGGGGGTGTTTGCAGAGGCCATTGGGAGAGGATTAACAAGATTCGCGTGGATTAACAGGATGGATTTCGACTGGTCAAATCATCCGCTCAGTTTCCCGCCCCCTCCAGCCCCACCCACTCTGGTTTCCGTGTATTCAGTGTATTCCGTGGTTAACACTCTTCCCTCCACCCATTGGTCATTCCTCATTCTGGATTCGTCATTCTCTTTCCCCCTCCGTCCGATTCCACCCAAACCACGTCCGACATCCTGCTTGCAGTCGGGACGTTGTTGCTGGTAGAACTTTCCCAACCATGCGCCCGCTGCTTTCCCTTTCTCTCTGCCTTCTCACCCTCAACCTCCTTGCCGCAGGCAAAGAGCTCGAAGGCGAACGCGCCGCCGCCACCAGCGTCTGCCCCACGCCCGAGGAAGCCCGTGCCAAAATGTCCGTACCCGAAGGCTACGAAGTCCGCTGCTTCGCCCATGAGCCCATGGTGCAAAATCCCGTCGCCATGACTTGGGATCATCGCGGCCGCCTCTGGATCGTCGAAGCCTACGAATACCCCGAAGGCACCCCTCTGCCTGAAAACCAGCGCCCCTTCGGCGGCACAGCCAAAGACGACAAATACCACCCCATGCCCAAGCTGGGCGACAAGATCCCCCGCGACCGCGTCATCATCCTCGAAGACACCAACAACGACGGCGAAGCCGACAAGCGCACCGTCTTCGTCGAGGGCCTGAACCTCGCCAGCGCCATCATCTGCGGCGACAACGGCATCTACGTCGGCCAGCAGCCCCACCTCATCCACTTCCGCGATGACGATGGCGACGATAAACCCGAAGCCTGGCGCGTCATCCTCACCGGCTTTGGTCGCGAAGACACCCACGAACTCGTCAACAGTTTCACCTGGGGGCCCGACGGCTGGCTCTACATGACCCATGGCGTCTTCACCAACAGCAAAGTCCGCCGCCCCGGCCAACCCGAAAAAGAAGGCTTCAAATTCGACGCCGGCATCGGCCGCGCCCGCCCAGTCGTGAAACGGGCTGCCAGCCCGTCCGATCCTTCCGTTCCGAGTTGGGAATTCGAAGTCTTCGCCGACGGCACCAGCAATCCCTGGGGCTGCGATTACGACGCCGCCGGCAACTTTTTCGTCAGCGCCTGCGTCATCGACCATTTCTTCCACATGGCCCCCGGCGGCATCTACGTGCGTCAGGGCGGTGCTCCCGAGAACCCCTACGCCTACGAGCTCCTGCCCAGCATCGTGAAGCATAAACACTTCCGCGCCGCCTACGCCGGCATCCAGATTTACCAAGGCGGCCGCTACCCCGCCGACACCCACGGCCACGCCTTCATCGGCAACATCCACGACAACGCCATCCACGAAGAAGTCCTCACCCCCGTCGGTGCCACCTTCAAATGCGAACCCCGCCGCGACTTCCTCCGCGCCAACAACGGCTGGTTCCGCCCCGTCAGCACCCAGACCGGCCCCGACGGCTTCCTCTGGATCATGGACTGGTGCGACAAATATCCCTGCTACCAAAACGCCAAAGCCAACCCCGAAGGCGTGGACCGCGAACGCGGCCGCATCTGGCGCGTCGTCACCACCGACCCAAAATCCAACACCACCCGCGACCACACCGACCTCAACCTCAAAAAACTCGCCACACCTGACCTTGTGAAGACGCTGGAGCATTCAAATAACTGGATGAGGCGCATGGCAAGGAGGATGCTGGCGGAGAAGCGCCCAGTCGATGAATCCCAGGCAGCACTGCAAAGTCTCGCCATCCAATTTCCCAAGATTTCCACCCGCTTGGAAGCGCTGTGGACCCTGAACCAAGTTGACGCTGGATCTGAACTTTTGGATGCTAACATCTTCGGAGACCTCAGCGGCGACACCGAGCCATCGCTGCGTGTCTGGGTGGCCCGCTTGATCGGCGAACGCAATGCCTCTTTGATTCGCAGTCTGGCAAGAACGACGGGCAAAATTACAGATCCACAAAACAACGCATCTCACTTTAAAAGTAGTTATGACTTCCTAGCAAAACTCAGCCAGGACTCTCAGCCATCCGTTCGACTGGCCACTCAGATCGCCCTGCGTCAGCACACCGCAGGCTGGCTCACTGTAGACAAGGCACCACTTTCAGAGGAACAAACCCATGTGATCAATCGCACCAGTCCGATGATTGTATTGTCCAGTATCTTGGCTGACAACAACGTCGCTGGTATTGACCCCTACCTCAGTTTTTCAGCCTGGCAGGCTCTGGAGCCGATGCTGGTGGCATCGCCATTTCATGTCTTGCGTGAAATCTCGATGTCCAAAGACAGTACTGGAATCCGCATCCTCTCCCACAAAGCCATGCGCCGCCTCTGCGACACTCGCAAGGCTGAGAACCTCAACCTCGCCGTCGAGTTCTGCGATAAAGTCTCCACCCACGACCTCCTCCTCGCCCATGCCCTCGAAGGCCTCGTCAAAGGCCAGGAAAGCGGCGTCATCAAGCCCACGAAAGACGCCTCCGTCAGCCTCGCCAAATGGCGCGCGCATTCAAATGCAGACATTCGCAAGCACGGCCAGACCCTCGCCGTCCTCTGGGGCGATGAGGCCGCCTTGCAGGAAACCATCACCGCCTTGCGCGACACCACCAAGCCCGAAAAAGAGCGCGTCGCCTTGCTGCAGTCGATCTGCAAAGTGAAGTCGGAGACTGTCAAAAAGGCGCTGCTGCTCATGCTGACCCCGCAAAACTCCCCGGCGCTCGGTGTCGCCGCCATCCGCGCCGCCGCAGACTTTGGCAGCGACGACTTCATCGCCCCGCTGCTGGGCATGGCACAAGCCTCCGGCTCGCACTCAGATCCTCAAGCCCGCGGCCTCCTCTACAATGCTGCCGTCGAAGCACTCTGCAGCCGCACCCCGTGGATGCATGCCCTGCTCGATGCCATTGGCGAAGGTAAGGTCAGCTCCACCGGCTTCCCGGCCCCCGTGCGCCGCGCCCTCGCCACCAGCCAGGACACCGCCACCCGCAATCATTCCTTCAAGGTCCTCGGTGCCTGGCAGGATTCCTCAGATGATGTCAAAGTGCTGATCGCCAAAAAGAGACAAGCCTGCCTCACCGGCGAACCTGATCTCGCCAACGGCAAACTGATTTTCACCTCCACCTGCATGGTCTGCCACGAGTTCCACGGCGGCGGGCAGAAGGTCGGCCCAGACCTCATCGGCAGTGGTCGCAGCAACCTCGATGCCATCCTCGCCAACGTGATCGATCCCAACCAGATCATCGGCAACGGCTATGAGAACTTCACCGTGAGCACCAAGGACGGTCGCACGCTGGCCGGGCGCGTGGTGGAAGACACTCCGAGTCATGTAAAGCTCCTCGGTGCCGGCGGAGCTGCGCAGATCGTCCCACGTGATCAGGTGGCCACCATCACCAACACCAAGCAGAGCCTCATGCCCATGGGCTTCGGCAACCTGCCCGACACTGCCTTCCGCGATCTCATCTGGTACGTTCTCGCCCCGCCAGAGGAAGGCCCGCTCACGAAAGAGAAAAAAGACCTCCTCATCAAAGGCGTCGAAGACACCGTCCCCTCCAAACCCAAAGGCAACAGCACCCGCGCCATCGACTGGGAAAGCGTCAGCCTGTGGAATCCCGACTGGAAAGTCAGCGCCCCCGACTTCGAACGCACCCCCGTCAAACTCGGCGAATACTACGGCCACAAAAACGTGCTCCTCATGCACCCCTTCCCCGACAAGAAAACGCCCGCCAGTTTCGAGCGCACTCTCAAGCTCGAACCCGGCAAGACCAAACTCACAGCAACCGTCGGCGCCGATGATCGCGGCGACTGGACCCTCAAGGCCGTGGTCAATGGTCAGGAGGTCAAGGAGTTGACTGTGGACCATGAGAAACCGCGCTGGAAGACCCTCGAAATCGATCTGGCCAAGTTCGTCGGCCAGGAAGTCACCATCCGCCTCGAAGCCCACGCCAACGGCTGGAACATGGAGTTCGCCTACTGGGCAGGGATCGTGCTGGAGTAATTCACATCATTTTCGGAAACGCCTGATGATGAAAATGAGGGCTTCTATGCTCACGACTACCAGTCCCAATTCTGTCCAATTTCTAGCCTCCAACTCGCCAAACGTCCGTCCATCGAGATGAATCTTCATCGTCGTTGGAGTCATGCCTGACCGCGTTTCCATATAAGTCCCGATGCTCGGCGAATAGAAGCGCGTGTCGGGAGACTTGAAGTAAGGATTCAACATGGTCAGTATGGCTGCGAGCAACAAATAGACTTGTTCTCGGATAACAAACAAGATGAATGCGAGCAGCAGGTGACCGTGACGCTGCCCTCAGGATGGGTTGCAGGCTTGGGTGGCTAGGTGGT
>Ga0214188_100118_pt1 | contig 21216 bp, 21 predicted proteins | sample TroBogEpilimnion_5_FD_153026 | JGI IMG/M metagenome (GOLD analysis project Ga0214188, IMG submission 153026) | Freshwater microbial communities from Trout Bog Lake, WI - 01JUL2008 epilimnion | ecosystem: Environmental > Aquatic > Freshwater > Lake > Epilimnion/Euphotic zone | place: Trout Bog...
TTGTCTTTGGCCATGGCGATGTGAAGTCAGCCTTCTTCCTTGTTGATCTACTCGAGCACTACAAGTATTCAGGTCCAAAGCACTTTGACTACAAGCCAGCCCGCACAGAAGATGATGCAGGCGTATGGCAATCAGCAACATCAAATATGCGCACATACCTTCTTCTTAAGGAGCGCGCGATCGCTTATCGCAATGATCCACGCGTGATTGAAGCGATGAAGGAATCTCGTGTTCCAGAACTTGAAGTGCCAACTCTTGCTAAGGGTGAGACATGGAAGGATCTTGCAGATCCTTCATTTGATGTTGAATCAGCAGGCGCTCGCGGTATGGGTTATGAAAAGCTCAATCAACTCGCACTAGAACATCTGATGGGTGTAAAGGCATAGTACAGATGCGCTTTGCCAAAGAATCTTAAACTTTTACAGTTTGCGGTGATTCACTGCGCGTAATTTGTAGAACCGCAATAGAGGCAACAAGACAGAGAATTCCTGCGGCATAAAAGGCTGCTGCGTAGTTTCCGAGCTTGTCATGAATGATGGCCCCGCCAAGGGCTGCAATAGATCCGCCAATTTGGTGGCACGCAAATACCCATCCATAGATCACTGTTGCGCGGGTTGGGCCAAGTACGCGCCTGCACAAGATGACTGTTGGCGGAACAGTTGCGACCCAATCGAGTCCGTAGAAAATAACAAAGACCAGCGTTGATGGATGCACGCTTTGGAAGAGTATGGATGGAAGAAGAAAGAGTGAGAATCCTCGGAATGCGTAGTAAAAAAACAGAAGCTTGACCGGATCAACGCGGTCTGTCAGCCAACCAGAACCCATAGTTCCAATCACATCAAAGACACCGACCAGAGCCAGCAGACTCGCTGCTGTGCCCATGGCCATACCGTGATCCACTGCTGCAGGTATAAAGTGAGTGCCAATCAATCCGCTGGTTGAAAGACCGCACACAAAAAATGAACCGCAGAGCAACCAGAAATCTTTGATTTTCGTTGCAGCAACTAGTGAATCTATTGCTTCCCGGGCTGCGTTGCGTTTAACAACTTCTGGATACTCATAGTCATCGGGAGCCCCGTATGGCTTCACAGCTGCGTGCATAGGACTTTCTTTGAGGAAGAAATAAATAGCGGGCACCATCGCCCATGCGCATAATCCAACGGTGACCGATACTGATCTCCATCCAAAACGCGTCACAAGAGAAGAAAGTCCAGGAAGAAAAATCAGATTTCCTGCGGCGCTTGCCGCCGTTAATATTCCAACCACTAATCCTTTGCGCTTGATAAACCAGCGATTAGCAATAGATGCTGCAAATACAAGCGCCATCGCTCCGGTGCCACCGCCAACGATGAGTCCCCAAAGAACTGCCAAGTGCCAAGGATGCGAGATGTATTGAGTGCACCACGCACCACTTCCCACAATTGTTAAAGCGCACATGACGACTCTGCGAATTCCAAATCGTTCCATGAGGGCAGCAGCAAACGGTGCGGTGAGTCCATAGACCAGGACGTTGATGGATACGGCCGAGCTAATTGCACTTCTTGACCAACCAAATGAATGTTGGAGAGGGATGATTAATACAGAGGGCGCTGCTCTAAATCCAGATGTTGCAACAAGGGTAAAGAAAGTAATAACGGCTGCAATCCATGCAGGATGCAGCCGTTTAGATTTACTCATTGCTCTCCGGGCGTATTAAACCGCGGCTCCCTTACGAGAGATCGCATCAACTGAAGCTGAGAGTAGAAGAACTCCACCAGTAACTAGGTATTGAGTTCCTGAGCTAAAGCCAAGAAGTCCCATTCCGTTATCGATTGTTGCAACTACAAGCCCGCCGAGTACAGCATCGCGCATCTTTCCGCGGCCACCAAAGAGAGATGTTCCACCGATAACTGCTGCGCCTACTGCGTAGAGAAGAGTCGTTCCACCACCAGTTGTTGGAGAGATCGAATTTGAACGAGATGCAAAAAGCATTCCTGCGATTGCAGCAAATCCAGAACAGATCACAAAGGCCATAGTGCGGATATAGGTGACATTGATACCTGCACGACGCGCTGCTTCAGCGTTACCGCCAACGGCATAGAGATAGCGCCCAAACTTTGTCTTCTGTAACGTAAATGTTCCAGCAAACAAAAGTCCGAGAAGCACTAGAACGACGATCGGCATTCCCTTGATGCTGCTTTGTGGGGGATTTCCGCGCTGACCATTGAGCATGTAGGTTGCCGCACCAGCTAGGACAGTCAGAATTGCATTACGCAATAACCAAACCTTGAAGAGTTCTAGCTTTACGTTTGCTTTGCGACCACGAATAACTCGGCGCAAGCCATAAAGAAGATAGGCACTCATAGCAACCACATAGAAAATCCAACTTTGTGTTGGGGAGAGGTTGTTGTTTTCGACTGCAACAATGAAGCGATCCTGGAGCGGAATTGTTCCACCCTCTCCTGCCATGAGCAGCAAGACGCCCTGGAAAGCCAAGAAGGCCGACAAAGTAACAACGAATGATGGAATACCAAGTCGTGCACGAAGTAGCCCCATCGCAAAACCGAGAGCCGTTCCAACGATCATGCTTACGATAAATGCTACATACCAAGGAAATTTATGATTATTAATCAAAAGCACCATGGAAGCACCACACACACCAGATGTGAAGCCTGCCGCAAGATCAATTTCACCCAGCAGCAACACAAAGATCAATCCCATAGCAATAACCATGACAGGTGCTGACTGGGTGATGAGATTTGCAAGATTGCGATCGGTCAAGAAGTAATCTGAAGAGAATTTAAAGATGATGCCAAGTGCCAGCAAACCCAGGATTGCCGGTAATGCACCGATGTCACCTGATTTAACTCTTGCGATGTAGTCAGTTGCTACCGAACGCATGCTGAGTTCGTGAACTGCTGAATTCATTTCCTGATCGTGGCTCACTTAGATGCCCCCACTCCTGCTGATTTACCTGTTGTAATAAGTTCGACTACCTGGCTTGCACTGACATCCTTAGTTTGAACTTGTGTAGTCATAGTTCCTAGATAAAGCGGAGCAATATAGTCAGCGACTGCAAAGACGTCATTGAGATTGTGGCTAATGAGAATGACGGCTAACCCGTTATCTGCAAGTCGGCGTACGAGCTTGAGCACTTGCTCCGTCTGAGCGACGCCTAGAGCTGCAGTTGGTTCGTCCAAAATAACTAGTTTGCTATTCCACAGTACGGCGCGGGCAATGGCAACGGTTTGTCGCTGTCCACCAGAAAGAGATGAAACTACTTGACGAATAGATTTAACTGTTCGTACAGAAAGTCCATCAAGAGTCTTAGCAGCAAGAGTTTCCATACTGGGCTCGTTGAGAACAATTCCTGTTCTCTCTTCCCGGCCAAGGAACATATTTTGAACAATATCTAAGTTGTCACACAAAGCTAGGTCTTGATACACGACCTCAATACCAAGTGCTGTGGCATCTCTGGGATTTTCAATTTCTACTTTTTTACCTTCGAATGTGATTTCTCCTGATTCAGCAACATAAATACCAGCAATGCACTTGATGAGCGTGCTCTTGCCGGCACCATTGTCGCCGACAAGTGCGGTGACCTTGCCAGCATATGCATCAAAATCAACATCTTTAAGTACATGTACCGGGCCGAAAGATTTATTAATTCCTCGTAGCGAAAGAATTGGATCGCTCACGTATTACTCCTGTCAGGGATTTGGGCCACGCCCGGTAAAGGGAGTGGCAATGCTGTGGCTCGTAGCGTAGCCCAGGGTAGGGGTAATAATCACGCTGGGTGAAAATCATTTATCTCTAGAAATGAGTCAGGCCCCACGGGGATTACCCGCGGGGCCTGACTACAAACTACCTAAATAAAGCAGTAGCTCTAATAGATTTTAACTATTAAAGACCAGCAGCCTTACATGCAGCTTCTCCAGCAATCTTACAGATGTCAGCACGAGTCTGGAAACCATCTGCAACTACCTTTGAAACATTTGACTTGTTGATTCCAATTGGAGTTCCAAGTACTGAAGGTACGTTTGATACACCATTGTTTGTTGAACCGTTTGTAGCTGCCTTTGAACCCTTGATCAATGAGATCGCAAGTGATGACGCTGCATTTGCTTCAACTGCAATTGGCTTGTAAACAGTGTTTGAAAGGTCGCCTGTCAAGATCGCTGCAAGACCATCTGCAGTTGCATCTTGTCCAGATACGCAGACCTTACCGTTGAGCTTGTTCTTCTTAAGAACAGCAACAGCAGCAAGTCCTAGACCTTCGTTAGCTGATACAACTGCATCAAGCTTTCCGCCAGCCTTTGTAAGCTGTTGTTCGAAGATTGTTCCGCCGAGAGTGTTATCCCAACCAGCAACAGACTTGTCATCAACAAGAGTTCCCTTGCTTGATGTTAGGTATGGACCAACAACTGAAGCGTAACCTTGCTTGAATAGTGTTGCGTTGTTATCTGTTGGTGAACCGTTTAGGTACACAACGCGTGGTGACTTAACCATCTTTGCCTTGAGGCAATCAACGATTCCTTGACCTTGTAGCTTTCCTACTCCTACGTTGTCGAATGAAACGTAGTAGCTAGCTGAACCCTTAAGTGTTAGGCGGTCATAGTCAATTGTTGCAACGCCTTGCTTCTTAGCCTTAGCTTCAACAGCTGCAGCTGATGGTGAATCGAGGTTAACAAGAATGAGAACCTTTACACCTTCTGTAAGCATGCCGTCAGCGATTGTTGCAAACTTTGCCTTGTCGCCTTGTGCATTTTGAATGTCATAAGTGATTCCAGCTGCCTTGAATGCTGCTGCAAGTAGTGGACGATCCTTTGTTTCCCAGCGAGCTGAAGATGCTGAGTCTGGAAGGATGACACCGATCTGTGCTTTTCCTGCTGCGTGAGCAGATGTTGCAACAAAACCTGTTACAACGAGTGAAGCTGCAGCAATTGCTGCTGCGAAACGACGTGTTGTCATTTATTACCTTTCGAAAGAGTCCGCACGTGGCCAAACCTGCTTTGACCGTGGTCGTGCGAACGGTGGGAAAAGGCTAACCCAGCGAGGATAGATACCCCCAATCCGAAATCGTGATAAATCGGACATTCTCTATAACGCTTAGATAACGTAATAGAGAAGTACGACCGATACCCTTGCCACAAATGGCCGACATTCAGGATGACTTAGCAACCGCGCTTCTGCGCAGCCTTGCTGCTGCCATATCTGCAGGCTCACTTCCGACCGGATTAGTCCTTCCAGATTCCATCACTTTAGAAAGACCCAAGAACCGCGATCACGGTGATTACGCCACATCGGTTGCGCTCGCTTTAGCGAAGAGCGCCGGCCTGAACCCACGTGATGTAGCGCAAATAATTATTTCCCAGCTTGAATCCGATTCATTTATTAAAGCGAGCGTCTCTGCTTTAGATATTGCAGGTCCTGGCTTTATTAACATCACATTAGATCGTGCCTCGCAAGCACAAGTCATTACGCAGATCCTTAAGCAAGGCGCAAAGTTTGGACACGGAGAAGCATTAAAGGGGGTATCAGTAAATCTTGAATTTATTAGCGCAAACCCAACAGGACCTCTGCATCTTGGTCACACCAGATGGGCCGCAGTAGGAGATGCACTTGGTCGCGTGCTGAGCGCCGCCGGAGCAAAAGTATCTCGAGAGTTTTATATCAATGATCGTGGAAATCAGATGGAGTTATTTGGTGCATCACTTCGCGCCGCAGCTCTTGGGCAGAGTGTTCCTGAAGATGGCTACCACGGGGAATATATTGGCGACATTGCGCAGGAGATTAAGAAAGCAGATCCTGATTTACTCAAGCTAGATGAAAGTGCAAGCATCAGTGCATTTCGAGATGAGGGCTATGCGCTGCAACTCAAAGATCAGCAGAGAGTTCTAGACACTTTTGGCACGCACTTTGATACATGGTTCTCTGAACTCTCACTTTATGAGAATAACTTCTTTAGCCACTGCCAAGATGCTCTTAAGGCGCAAGGCCATGTCTATGAGCAAGAGGGAGCAATATGGCTTCGCACCACTGACTTTGGCGATGATAAAGATCGCGTCATGATTAAATCTGACGGCACATTCGCATACTTTGCTTCAGATACCGCTTATTACATCAGCAAGAGAGAGCGCGGCTTTGATATCTGTATTTATATGTTGGGCGCAGATCACCATGGATATGTGAACCGTCTCAAAGCGATTGCGGCATGCGCCGGAGATAACCCTGAATACAACATTGAAATTCTTATTGGTCAGATGGTGAAGATCATTGAAAACGGCGAGGAACTCAAACTGAGCAAGCGCGCCGGGACGATCATTACGTTGGAAGAACTTGTTGAGAAGGTAGGCGTTGACGCTGCTCGCTACACACTTATTCGCTATCCCACGGATACGCCGATGGTCATGGATGTTGATCTACTTCGTAGTCGCACAAATGAAAACCCTGTCTATTACGTGCAGTATGCCCATGCGCGCATCTGCGCAGTACTGCGCAATGCAGAAGAACTAGGTATTGCCTATGGCCAAGAGCATGTTCACCCAGAACTGCTTACACATGAAAGAGAGCGCGAACTCATTGGCGCACTTGCAGAGTTTCCTCGCATTGTTGCCGGGGCGGCCGAGCTGCGCGAACCCCACAGGGTTGCTCGCTATATCGAAGAGATCGCCGGGGTCTATCACCGCTTCTATGCAGATTGCCGCGTCTTGCCTCTAGGGGATGAAAAAGCTGGAGAACTATCTGCCGCGCGCGCCACTTTATGTAAAGCAACAGCGCAGGTGATCGCCAATTCGTTAGCCTTGCTTGGTGTGAGCGCACCAGAGCGTATGTAGTTGAAGAATCGAGAAGAAAAGAAATGACGAAGTTTGCCCCCGAGGTTTTCTCGAGTCACAGCCTTATCAGTGATGGGCAATTACATATTGGCGGAGCAATTGCTACAGATATTGCTGCTGAGCACGGAACTCCTTTATTTGTTATCGATCAAGCAGATTTTGATGCACGCGCTTTGGCCTGGAAAGGCGCGCTAGAAAGTGCGTTCGGCTCTGACGCTGGAACTGTGTATTACGCAGCAAAATCTTTTATCTGCAAAGAAGTAGCCCGTTGGGTTGCCCGTAATGGTCTTGGTATAGATGTCTGTTCAGGCGGGGAGTTGGCTGTTGCGAAAGCTGCGGGCTTTGACATGAGCAAAGTAGAACTCCACGGCAATAACAAATCATTAGATGAAATAAAGAGCGCGATTTCACTCGGCGTTGGAACTATCGTGATGGACTCTTTTCAAGAGATCGAGCGGGTGGCGCTGCTTGCAGAAGAACTTGGCAAAGTTCAAAAGGTTTATTTACGCATTACCCCCGGAGTTGATGCTCATACCCACGAAGCAATCTCAACGGCTCATGAAGATGTGAAGTTTGGATTCTCACTGGCTTCAGGTGCTGCGTGGGAGGCAATAAACGAGGTGCGCAAACACGCATCATTAAATCTTGCCGGCATTCACTCCCATATTGGCTCGCAGATCTTTGATAGCGAAGGATTTGAAATTGCTGCGACAAAACTCATTGGTTTACTTGCTCGCTTCCGTGATGAATTCGGCGCTGAGCTGCCAGAGCTAGATCTGGGTGGGGGATATGGCATTGCTTATCTTGCTGGAGAGAAAAGTTTAGATGCACACAGCGTGCTCGCCGACTTAGCAAAAGTAGTTAAAGCCCAATGCGCTGTGGCAAAGATTGCAGTACCAAGAATCTCTATTGAGCCAGGACGCGCAATAGTTGGTCCAACAACAACAACTTTATATACGGTTGGCACAACAAAAGACGTGACATTAGAAGATGGAAAAGTACGCCGCTATGTCTCAGTTGATGGGGGCATGTCAGACAACATCCGTCCATCGCTTTATGACGCTGACTACATGGCCATCATTGCTAATCGCACATCAACTTCTGCGGAAGTAAATACACGCATTGTTGGTAAGCATTGTGAAACAGGAGATATTGTCATTAGGCAGATCTCTTTGGCATCAGATGTTGGACCCGGAGATATCTTGGCCGTTCCAGCAACGGGTGCTTATGGCCGCTCAATGGCCAGCAACTACAACCACATCACCAGACCCGCCGTTGTGGCCGTTCTTGATGGGAAAACCCGCGTAATCGTGCGTAGAGAGAGCACCGAAGATTTATTGTCTTTGGAGCTCTAATAAATTTGAGATACTTCTCCTTATAGATTTATAAGGAACCGTAAAACTAGGGATGTGAACCGATGAGCCAGGATCGCGTATTACGCGTGGGCTTGCTCGGTGCTGGAACCGTAGGGGCAGAAGTTGCGCGCCTTATGGTTGCCAACCAAACAGATTTAGCAGCTCGCGCTGGTGTTGGTCTTGAGATTGTGAAGATTGCTGTGCGCGATACAAAAATTAAACGTGATGGCATCGACGCCAAACTTCTGACAACAGACGCTGAATCAATCGTCTCTGATCCAAGTATTGATCTGATTATTGAAGTCATGGGCGGCATTGAGCCTGCTCGTACATTAATCCTTTCTGCCATGAAGAATGGCAAAGCAGTTGTGACTGCAAATAAGGCGCTTCTTGCTAAACACGGCGCAGAGTTATTTCATGCATCGGATGAAGCAGATGTTGATTTCTATTACGAAGCAGCAGTAGCAGGTGCGATTCCAATTTTGCGCCCACTCGCTGAATCACTTGTGGGAGACCACGTTGAGCGAGTGATGGGAATTATTAACGGAACTACAAATTACATTTTGACCAAGATGCATGAGACAGGCGCAACCTTTGACTCGGCTCTCAAAGAGGCACAAGAGCTCGGGTTTGCTGAAGCTGATCCAACAGCCGATGTTGATGGCTTTGACGCCGCAGCGAAGGCAGCGATCTTGGCAGGTCTTGCTTTCCATACCCAAGTGGTTGACACGGATGTCTACCGCGAGGGAATTCGCGCCATTACTGCAGATGACGTTGCCGTTGCTAAAGCAATGGGTTTTGTTATTAAGCTCCTTGCAATTGCTGAAGCGAATGAATTGCACGGGAGCAAAGAAGAGACAATTTCTGTTCGCGTGCACCCAACAATGATTCCAAATACTCATCCACTTGCCGCTGTGCGCGAATCATTTAACGCTGTCTTTGTGAAGTGTGAAGCTGCAGGAGATCTGATGTTCTATGGCCGAGGCGCCGGTGGAACTCCAACAGCATCTGCAATTTTGGGAGATCTTGTTGCTGTTGCGCGTAACCGCAATGAGGGTTCACTTGGACCCACAGAGACTGATTACGCTGATTTAGATATCGCCCCAATTGGAGTAAGCCGTACTAGGTATTTGATCCGTATGGATGTTGCCGATGTGCCAGGTGTATTGGCATCTGTTGCCAGCACTGTTGCGAAAAACGATGTGTCAATCATGACTGTGCGCCAAGAAGGACGCGGGGCTGATGCTGAACTTGTTGTTCTTACTCACGTTGCTCGCGAGGATGCACTTGCCAATACAGTCAAAGACTTACGTGCATTAGATATTGTTAAGAAAGTTGTCTCTGTTATCCGCGTTGAAGGAATTGTTGCCTAATGGGAATCTTTGGTTCAAAGAAGGGCGCTCATCAGTGGCTCGGTGTGATCGAGGAATATCGCAGTCGTCTGCCTGTCTCTAAAAAGACTCCTGTTATTACTCTGCGTGAAGGCGGAACCCCGCTTGTTTATGCATGCGTTCTTTCAGAGATGCTAGATAACGATGTTTGGCTCAAAGTTGAAGGAACTAATCCAACTGGTTCATTTAAAGATCGTGGAATGACAATGGCGATCTCTAAGGCCGCCGAAGATGGCGCTAAAGCTGTTATCTGTGCTTCAACTGGAAACACATCAGCATCAGCTGCCGCCTATGCAACAAAAGCAGGAATGACTCCTGTTGTTCTTGTTCCTCAAGGAAAGATTGCTATGGGCAAACTTGCTCAAGCTATTGCTCACGGGGCAACACTTTTGCAGGTAGATGGAAACTTTGACGATTGTTTAACTCTTGCACGAGATCTAGCCGATAACTATCCGGTAGCACTTGTGAACTCAGTAAACCCTTTCCGTATTCAAGGACAGAAGACCGCTGCATTTGAAGTAGTTGATCTGCTCGGGGACGCTCCAGATATTCATGCGCTGCCTGTTGGTAACGCCGGAAATATCACCGCCTATTGGATGGGTTATAACGAATACGCCAAAGATGGCGTGAGCAGCAAGAAGCCTGCAATGTGGGGATTCCAAGCAGCAGGAGCTGCGCCTATTGTGCGCGGGGAAGTAGTGCCAAACCCAGAGACAATTGCAACAGCGATTCGTATTGGTAACCCAGCTTCATGGCAGCAAGCAGTTGCTGCGCGCGATGAGTCAGGCGGACTTATTGATTCAGTGACTGATGATGAAATTTTGGCGGCATATCGCCTCGTTGCAGCAAAAGAAGGCATATTTGTTGAGCCATCAAGTGCTGCAGGTATTGCAGGTTTGATTAAGAAGCAAAGCCAAGGCGTTTTGCCTAAGGGTAAGAAGATTGTTATTACTGTGACAGGAAATGGCTTGAAAGATGTGCAGTGGGTATTAGATGGAGCACCTGCTCCTATCTTGATTCCTGTTGATCTTGAAAAAGCAGCAGCTGCTATGGGTTTGAAGTAAAGTAGAAGCGATATGGCCGCTAATCGTCTGACCTTTAAAGCCACTATGGCTCAAGTGAGCGTTCCTGCAACGAGTGCCAATCTTGGTTCTGGCTTTGACACATTTGGTTTAGCCCTTGACCTTCGTGATCGCTATGCAGCGCAAATCCTTGATGATGTCGCATTCGATGTTGATGTAACAGGTGAAGGCGCGGATGAAGTCAAGAAGGATAAAAACAATCTTGTTGTTAAATCTATGCTCGCAGGTTTTGATTTCATGGGGCAAAAGCCTCGTGGTCTAGCGCTGCGTGCTTTAAACGTCACCCCACATGGACGCGGGCTTGGTTCATCTGCCTCTGCCATTGTTGGTGGATTAGCGCTAGCCAGAGAATTAGTACTTGGGGGAGATCAAATCATGTCTCTTGAAGAGATGATGGCACTTGCCACACAATTAGAAGGACATCCTGACAATGTTGCCGCAGCAATCCATGGCGGGGCCGCGATTGCTTGGATGGAAGATGTTTATGGAGTTCAAACAGGACGCGCAGTAAGCATTCCTGTGAACCCAAATATTAAAGCGGCTCTTTTTATTCCAGAGGCTCATCTTTCAACCAAAAAGGCCCGCGCCCTGCTTCCAGAGACGATTCCTCATAAGGATGCAGTACTTAATTCTTCACATACTGCTCTCTTAACTGTTGCCTTATCAACACGTCCTGACTTATTGCTCACTGCAACAGAAGATTATTTGCATCAGTCATATCGCGCGGAAGCATTTCCTAAGTCAATGGCGCTTGTTGAAAAACTTCGTAAAGCAGGAGTGGCAGCAGTTATTAGCGGAGCAGGTCCGTCTGTTCTGGTACTTCATACTGCCTCTGGCACCGAGCTTGAGGAGATCATCAAGGCTGCGGGAGCTGGCTTTGAGGCTAAAAATCTGGAGATTTCCCGCACGGGAGTTGAGTAGTCCAAGCCTTTGTGCTACTTTTTACCTGTCTGAAGGGCGCAGTTCTTTATCTTAAGAACGAAAAGCGCGAATAAAAATCAAAAAACAAGCAATCAGACTCTTTCTCATATTCACGAGTAAGAACACTTAACCCCAATTAATAAGGACACATGAGCGATACAACAACAGAAGACCGCCCAGCAAAAGCTGCCGGTGAACTATCCGCAATGCTTCTTCCAGAACTTAAGAAAGTCGCTGGATCACTAGGCATTGAAGGCGCCGCAAAGATGAGCAAGGGTGATTTAGTTCAAGCCATTGCCGATTTGCAGGCAGCAAATAGAGAGTCAGCAAAAGCTGAGCGCGAAGCCCGTCGCCTAGAGCGACAAGAGGCACGCAATAAGAAAAACAACCGGAGCTCATCTGCCAAGGCAGACTCCGATGAGGAAAGTGACGATATGCAAGATTCACCAGAGCAAGAATCAAATTCAGGCAGCGAAAGCAGCGAATCACAACGCCGTGACTACAACGAACGCAATGGTGGCGGCAATGACCGTGACCGTGGACGTGGTGGTCGCAATGACCGACGTGATCGTGGACGCTTCCGTGACCGCGGAGAACGCGGTGAGCGCCAAGAGCGCGAAATTCAGATTTCAGAAGATGATGTATTAGTTCCAGTTGGCGGCTTACTCGACATCTTGGATTCTTATGCATTCATCCGCACACAAGGTTATTTAGCAGGACCAAACGATGTTTATGTTTCTCTCCAGCAGATCCGCAAGAACGGATTGCGCAAGGGAGATGTCATCACAGGCCAGGTGCGCCAACCTCGCGAAGGCGAGCGTAAAGAAAAGTTCAACGCACTTGTGCGTCTAGATACAGTCAACGGACTTGAGCCAGAAGCATCGCGTGACCGCGTTGACTTTGCAAAGCTTGTTCCACTTTATCCGCAAGATCGTCTGCGCTTGGAGACTGAGCCAAACATTTTGACTACTCGTGTTATTGATCTTGTTGCACCTATTGGAAAGGGCCAACGTGGTCTGATCGTTTCTCCTCCCAAGGCCGGTAAGACCATGGTCTTGCAGTCAATTGCTAATGCGATCACAACAAATAACCCAGAGGTTCACTTGATGGTTGTGCTTGTTGATGAGCGCCCAGAAGAAGTGACGGATATGCAGCGAAGCGTGAAGGGTGAAGTTATTGCTTCGACCTTCGATCGCCCAGCTGATGATCACACCAGTGTTGCTGAACTTGCTATCGAGCGCGCAAAGCGTTTAGTTGAGATGGGCCACGACGTGGTTGTGCTCCTTGACTCAATTACTCGTCTTGGACGTGCCTATAACATCGCAGCCCCTGCGTCAGGAAGAATTCTTTCTGGTGGTGTTGATTCAGCAGCGCTCTACCCACCAAAGAAGTTCTTTGGCGCTGCTCGTAATATTGAAAACGGCGGATCACTCACCATTCTTGCAACCGCACTTGTTGAAACCGGTTCAAAGATGGATGAAGTTATTTTCGAAGAGTTCAAGGGCACAGGAAACATGGAACTTAAACTCGATCGTCGTTTTGCAGATAAGCGTATTTTCCCAGCCGTTGATGTTGATGCTTCAGGTACTCGTAAGGAAGAAATCCTTATGGGCAAAGAAGAGCTCAATATCGTCTGGCGTCTTCGCCGAGTACTTCATGCTCTTGAGTCCCAACAGGCACTTGAGCTGCTTCTGGACAAGATGAAGGGCACCAAGAGCAACGTGGAGTTCCTCATGCAGATCCAGAAGACCACGATCACTGAGTCTGAGGCGATTTCCACCACCAACGGTGGCTGAGGTAGATTTACCCCACTGGTTCACGGGATTTCCGACCCAGTACGTTCAATATAAGAAATGGTAAAAAAATGAAGCCAGAGATCCACCCAGAGTATTTCGACACCACTGTTACCTGTGGTTGCGGCAAAGTTTTCACAACTCGTTCAACAAAGCCATCTGGCTCAATTTATGTTGAAGTATGTTCTGAATGCCACCCTTTCTATACCGGCAAGCAACGTATCTTGGATACTGGCGGCCGCGTAGCAGCATTCGAAAAGCGTTTTGGAAAGTCAACAGACGCAAAGTAGCTTTCTTTAAAAGACCGCGAACGGTGCCCCATGGGCGCCCGCGGTCTTTTTTATTTCACAAAAGTTTTATCTAGCGAAAGGAGAATCAGATGAGTGACAAATTCGGCAATGTCTCAGACTTGCTCATTGAATACGTTGAACTTGAAAAAGAACTCGCTGATCCTTCTATTCACAGCGATCAAGGTAAAGCTCGCAAACTTGGTAAGCGCTATGCCCAACTCGGCCCTGTTATTGCAGGCTACCGGGCATGGAAATCTGCAACAGATGATTTAGCTGCGGGTAAAGAGATGGCAGCAGAAGACGCAGCATTTGAAAGCGAGCTTCCTGCGCTCACCGCAAAGGTCGCTGAGACCGAAGAGAAACTTGAAGAGCTTCTATTGCCTCGCGACCCTAACGATGACCGCGATGTCATTATGGAAATTAAAGCAGGTGTGGGCGGCGATGAATCGGCGATCTTTGCTGGAGATCTACTGCGCATGTATCAGCGTTATGCGGAAAAAAATGGCTGGAAGACAGAGATTATTGATGCAACCGACTCTGAAATGGGCGGATATAAAGATATTTCTATGGCGATTAAATCCAAGGGAACAGCAGAACCCGGCCACACTCCTTACGCCAAGTTAAAGTTTGAAGGCGGAGTGCACCGTGTGCAGAGAGTTCCAGAAACTGAATCACAGGGACGTATTCACACATCTGCGGCGGGAGTATTGATCTTGGCTGAAGCAGATGAAGTAGATGTTGAAATTCGCCAGCAAGACTTACGTATCGATGTGTACCGCTCATCTGGTCCAGGCGGACAATCTGTGAACACGACAGATTCTGCCGTGCGCATTACCCATATTCCAACAGGCATTGTTGTTTCATGTCAGAACGAGAAGTCGCAGCTCCAAAATAAAGAATCAGCCCTTCGTATCTTGCGTGCTCGCATGCTTGCAGCAGCACAAGAAGAGGCAGACAGAATTGCATCTGAGGCACGCAAGGAACAGGTGAAGTCTGTCGATCGCTCCGAGCGCATTCGCACGTACAACTATCCAGAAAATCGTCTCAGTGATCACCGCGTGAACTTCAAGGCGAATAATCTTGATGCTGTAATGAACGGTGATCTAGATGATGTTATCAACGCCCTGCTTGAAGCAGATAAAGCTGCCAAGCTCGCATCTGGTGATCATTAACGCTCATGATCGCTAAGGATCTGCTGCGCATTACACAGGATTACTTTAAAGCTCAGAACATTCCCACAGTAGAAGCAGATTTACTCCTTGCCCATTTACTTGGCTGCAAGAAGAGTGAAGTCCAGCTTACGCTTATGAAACAAAGCGAAGAGAAGATCGATGAGATTAACCGAGAGCTGCGCCGCATGGTGCTTCGCCGTCAAAACGGGGAACCACTTCAATACATTATCGGTAGCGCGCCATTTCGTTATTTAGAGTACGCAGTTGGCCCAGGGGTACTTATTCCTCGCCCTGAAACAGAGAGTCTCGTGCAACTAGTACTTGATAGAAACCTACAAGGCGCAGTTATTGATTTAGGTTCAGGAAGTGGTTGCGTTGCCATCTCCCTCGCAAAGGAATCACAGCAAGCCCTCACAGTTACCGCTGTTGAGAAGTCTGCTGAAGCAGCCCTCTGGCTTATGAAAAATATTGCCCAGCATGGTGTGAATGTGCGCGTAGTTGAATCAGATGTTCAGGTTGCATGTGTGGGTGAATTATTTGATGTGGTTGTTGCAAACCCACCATATATTCCAACAACGCAGATACTTCCTATTGACGTCAGATATGAACCAGAGATGGCCCTCTATGGAGGTAAGGGTAATGGGATGGAGATCCCCAGCGCCTTTATCCAAGCTGCAATCAGACTTTTACAGAGTGGTGGCTTTTTCGCTATGGAACATCACGAAGATCAAGAAGATGCGATTGTGAAAGCACTAGGTGAAAACTTCACAGAGATTACAAGCCACCGGGACCTCACAGGCCGCCCACGGTTTACAACCGCTATTAGGCGCTAAAAAATGAAGCGCCTACTCATTGGCCTAATTAAGGCGTCACATTTTGGCCCGACAGTACTAGTTGTCACCATTTCATTCTTACTCTCTCTGTCACAGTATTCGGCCTTTAAGTCCCTACAAATTGCATGCGCAATTCTTGCGGGGCAGTGTGTTGTTGGCTGGACAAATGATTTGCTGGATTTCCCACTCGATCAAAGCGCAGGACGAAAACATAAGCCACTGGTTGCGGGAGATATAACTCAGAGTTTTCTGAAGAATTCGATCTTCATGGCTCTAATGGCTGCAGCACTTCTCTCACTCATCGGCCCACTTGGTCTGAAGGGGAGCGCCATTCACCTTCTCGGTATTGCAAGTGCTACTACTTACAACTTTGGACTCAAGAAGACGATCTTATCTCCGATTCCATACATCATCTCTTTTGGAGCGATGCCTTGGGCTGTATATGTATCAAACGATAAAACACCACCAACCTGGCTCTATCTTGGCTTTATTGCTTTTGCCAGCGCGTTTCACTTTCTCAATGTCCTTAAAGACTTGAGCTGGGATATCTCTCAGGGAGTTCTCGGATTACCTCAGCGTCTTGGAAAAAGAAAAAGTATTGCAATCGCTACGTGCTTAGTCGTGGGGGGTCTTTTTGACATTGCGGTGAGATAATTAAGTCATGAAGCATATTCAGAAGCTTCCTATCTATCTCACAGTAATTACTTTAATAGGCTGTACTTACGCATGGACGATGGCGATGATCAGAGGTTTTTCTAATCAAAGACTTGTCTGTTTGGGAATAAAGCACGATGGTTCTTGCTCAGTACTTACCAAGGTGTATTGGACGGATAATACCCTTGCTTGGCTTGTTCCATACATTCTGATAATACTTCTTTCTGTTTGGCTGGGGGTTGCAAAAATTATCCCTAAAAATACCCCACCAATTTTAATCACATTGATATTCATCATGAGCTTTGTGCTTATCTTTGCTTTTGCATTAAGCCAAGACAATCAGAAGCGGCCTCACATGATTCAGAGGCCCCACCTAATGAGAGTTCGGTCATAGTCATGAATAAATTCTTAAGCTCTCATTGGCCTGATCCGTGGTGGCTCACTTTTCGATACTTTACCTTTGCAACCTCGGCGGCAACGCTCACACTCGTGCTGTTTGTCTTCTACTTTCACAAACCATGGATGAACATGCTGAAGGCATCGATAGTTCTAAATATTATTGGGTATATATTTGTTGTAGGGCGCGGGATTCAACTGCGTTACAGGGGAATTTAGCGAGCTGTAACGTAGGTTTGTCGCTCACTACGCCTGCGCATAACATTTTGCAGCAAGTTTAGATGCCCAGATCTAAATCCAGCAGCAGATGAAAGTAAGTAGTAATTCCACATCCGCTTAAATCTTTCATCATAAGAAGGAATTTCTCTCCACTTTGCGTTGATGTTCTTATGCCAAGCCATCAGCGTTTTATCATAATCAGGACCAAAGTTATGGACATCTTCGATCAGCCACTTCTTCTCAGTGGCTAAGGCGATCTGAGCAAGAGAGGGAAGTACTCCTCCTGGGAAGATATACCTATCAAAGAAAGGATCGGTCACTTGCTTAGTTTCATTAGAGGCGATTGTGTGGTGAAGCATCATTCCACCAGGGGCTAAGAGCTCATCACACTTAGAAAAGAAGGTTTTATAGTTCTTCGGACCCACATGTTCCATCATTCCAACCGAGACAATCCGATCAAATTGTCCAGTCAAATCTCGATAATCTTGTTGAATAAATTTAATGCCGAGGCCTTTTGACCTCTCTTTAGCAAGTTTTATCTGATTATCTGCCGGTGAGATACCGACTGCCTCTACTCGATATTTCTTTACCGCATAGCGCAGGAAGCCACCCCAACCACTTCCTATATCTAAAACTCTCATTCCTGGTTTAAGTCCAAGTTTTCTGGCGATCAAATCAAACTTTGCAATCTGTGCTGCAGGCAAAGTCTTTGCTTTTGCCCAGTAACCGCAGGAATATGCCATCTCAGGATCGAGCATGCGTGTATATAGATCATTACCAATGTTGTAGTGATGCTTTGCATTCTGTGCTGCTCTCTGTTTTGTTTGATTATTGCGCACACGACTACGGATCGCGTGGGCGGCAAGAGAGGGTGACGGACGAAGGAGCGTGAGAATATCTATTGCAAGCAGTTTGGTAAGCATTTGATCTATTGCCTGGCAATCCCACCAGCCGTCCATATAGCTTTCAGCTAGACCAAGTTGCTTTTGTGCTAGCACTCTGTCCCAAAGTTTAGGGTTGTGCACATGAATCGAATGGGCTTCTGGACCATTCACGCTTATCCCCGCACGGGAAAGTAGCCCCATCGCTACGGTTTGGCTCGACATTTCTGAATTTTCCTACAGTTTAAACGAACTATCAAGATGGTTATTCAATTACTCTTCACTAGTGATCAACGTGGATGGCCAACCCCTAGACATTTTGCATAAGCGCACCAGCGCTAAGTGGACGGGTTCGCCCAGCGATATCTTGCCGATGCCAGTTGCTGAGATGGATTTTGAGATTGATCCTGCGATCAAAGCGCGCTTGCATGCTTTAGTGGATGCTTCCGATACTGGTTATGCCGGAAACAATGTGGAACTGCGAATGAATTTAGCTGGCTTTGCAAAGAAGGCATGGAATTGGGAGTTAGACCCTGAGCAGATTTCCACATGCGGGGATGTTGGCGTTGGAATGGTTGAAGTGGGAAGAGCGGTAACAAAGCCAGGTGAGAAAGTCATGATCAATACACCTGTCTATTTGAATATGCGCAATTGGGCTGATCGTCTAAATCTTGAGGTAGTAGATGCTCAGATGCATAAAGATGGAATGCACTACACATTGGACTTTGATGCGATCGAGGCTGGTTATAAATCAGGAGTCAAAGCACATTTCCTCTGTAATCCACATAACCCCACAGGAACTGTCTTCACTAAAGAAGAGCTCGGCCGTCTTGCAGATCTTGCTAAAAAATATGGCGTAATGGTTCTTAGCGATGAGATTCATGCTCCTATTACCTATGAGAAGGGTGCATTCGTACCATTTCTTAGCGTGAGTGAAACTGCGCGCGAAGTGGGAATCTGCGTGACATCAGCGAGTAAGGCATGGAATCTTGCCGGTCTTAAGTGCGCTCAAATCATTACCCAGCACGAGAAGACAAAGGCAATCATTGACGCGATGCCTATGGGTGTGCGTTTTGGAGCCTCACACTTTGGTGTGCACGCAGGAGCAGTAGCTTTCACTTGCACAGATTGGCTTGAAGGAGCCCTTAAAACTCTTGATCGAAATCGCAAGCTTCTGGCATCACTTCTTGCTGAAAAGCTTCCGCAGGTTCACTACAGAGTCCCTGATTGTTCTTATCTTGCTTGGTTAGATGTCACCGAACTGGGATTAGGAGAAGATCCATCGAAGACGATCTTTGATCTAGGAAAGCTCTATGTGAACAGTGGAATTCTCTTTGGACCGCAATCGGCGAACTTTGTGCGAATGAACTTTGGAACGAGCGCAGAGATCATCACTGAGGGTGTCAATCGCTTAGTGAAAGCAGCGCAGAAGTAAAAAGATGCTTGGCGGAATAAATAACGGCTTATTTGTAGTGAGCTTTGCTGGTTTTTTAATTGTGGCCCTACTTGCGATCTTTCTTCGTTGGGCTTTCTCACACGGCCACTCCATTATTGAAAAGCCAAAAAGGATTGGCACGAAAGATGAATATGGCTTATTGCGCTCAGTGCATTCACCTAAGAATCACATTGAAGGAGAGATGCTGCGCCAAAAGCTTATTGAGGCTGGAGTGAAAGCAACGCTGACACAAACTATTGCGGGCCCAGAGCTCATGGTGTTTAGTAAAGACCTGAAGATCGCGAAGGCAATCCTTCAATCACAATAGGTTCACTTCTTTAAAAGTTTTATACATATAAATCGGACATTTGAGCGGTATCACCCTGAAGTTGCCCAGCCTGACCTAGTGATTTAAGCCATACCTCGGAGTACATTCGAAGGACCAGATGGCTGGGCGACAAGGCAAAGCCACGGTGAAGGAATGGAAAGGTTCACATAGATGAATAAAGCAAATCCAATTCCCCTTGGCTTACTTGGTTATGGCATGTCAACAGTTCTCTTAAGTTTTGCCAACATGGGCAAATATCCGCTTGGCGGAATGGTCTTCACTATGGCAATTTTCTTTGGCGGAATCGCTCAAGTAATCGTGAGCATCATGCTCTATTCAAAGGGCGATTCGTTTGGAACAACAGCATTCGGTGGTTACGGATGTCTCTGGCTTAGTTTCGCTTTCATGAATATTGGCGGAGCTCACGGATGGTGGTCAGTATCTGGTAAAGATGTCGGCTACTACTTACTTCTCTGGGCCCTCTTCACCATAGGCCTTGCTTGGGCATCAACAGTTGCTCCACGTGTCCTTACAATTATCTTGCTACTGACAATCGTCCTTCTAGGTTCCCTTGGACTTGGCGCAATCAATGGCAATGCATCTCTTTCAAAGTTTGGTGGTTACGAGGGAGTCCTAACAGGCGCTCTTGCTATCTATCTAGCTTTTGCCTTCCTCATCAATGAAATGCATGGAAATAGCAACCTACCTGTAGGGAAACCTTTCCGCTCATAGGAAGCTGATAAGTTGCCCCACCCTTTCTGGCTAGTTAAGGTGGGGCAACTTCATCTACTGACCTTCGAGAAATGGATGCCACATGAACGTTATTGAATTTAAGCCAACCGCTGATCAACTCAACTACACCTTTGGTGGCGCTGGCCCTGTCATGAAAATTAAGCCTGGAACAGCGCTTAAGCTCTGGACAGAAGATGCATTCAATAACACGATCAATAAAGTCACAGACTTATCTAGTGAAAAAGTTGACCTTCGCTACGTTAATCCACAAACAGGACCTTTCTATGTTGAAGGCGCAGAGCCCGGAGATGCACTAGCGATTCATATTGTTGATATGAAGCCGGCGCGCGGCCACGGTGCTTCGAGCACCATTCCTTTCTTTGGTGGGCTCACGTCAACTGATAGAACCGCGATGCTTCAAGACGCTCTGCCTGACACCACATGGATCTATGAAGTAAATACAAAGAACAACACTGTGGGTTTTCAATCACGCTTTGGCAAATTTAATGTTGAGCTTCCTATCGAGTGCATGTTTGGAACAATCGGAGTTGCCCCTGCTGGAGGAGAAGTGCGATCTGCTCTTGTTCCAGAACGCTTTGGCGGCAATATGGACTCACCTGAAGTAAGAAAAGGCTCCACGGTATATCTAGGCGTGAACGTTGAAGGTGCACTCTTCTCTGTGGGCGATGGTCACTATCGCCAGGGTGAAGGAGAAGCCTGTGGCACAGCAGTTGAAGGTGCGATGGATTCAATCATCATCGTTGATCTCATTAAGGGAGCTGCTCCTGCATGGCCCCGCATTGAAAACGATGAATTTTATATGGCTGTTGGTTCATCTCGTCCAATGGAAGATTCTTGGAGAATCGGTCAGATTGAATTAATCAGGTGGTTCCAGGATCTCTATGACTTACATCAGATG
>Ga0214188_100123_pt1 | contig 20937 bp, 24 predicted proteins | sample TroBogEpilimnion_5_FD_153026 | JGI IMG/M metagenome (GOLD analysis project Ga0214188, IMG submission 153026) | Freshwater microbial communities from Trout Bog Lake, WI - 01JUL2008 epilimnion | ecosystem: Environmental > Aquatic > Freshwater > Lake > Epilimnion/Euphotic zone | place: Trout Bog...
GTGGTCGTCTGCCAATCAAAACCCACCACCTGGTTTTTGCCAGGCACTGGGATCGTGAAGGCATATTCGTCCGCAGCGTCAGGCACCGTGAAGGTGATCGGGTCTGAGTAGGTGTCGGTGGTTGTGCCGTCGCCGTTGAACTGCGTCGTCTTCAGCGTATACGTAAAGCTCATCGGAATCACACGTCCCAGGATCTTGAAATACTGCGTGGTCGTCTCAGTGTCACTATCGAAATTTCTCGCTTCACCTTGCAACATGCCAAAATCCCCCGTGATCGGCCTGCTAATCGCAGTGATGTTCGTTTCACTCGTTGTCACGGGTGTCTTCCCTCCAGTTATGGTGCGCTCAAAGCGGATTTGCACATACGTCCAGTGGTGCCGCGTAGCAGACATCTGCCAAGGTGACGTCGTCATATCTGGCCCCAGAAGTACACCGGCACATTGGTCTTCGTTCCATCATCGTCCACGGTGTGCCCGAGTATCCCGTACACGTATTGCGCGCAGACACCGTTGACGTACTGCGCGATGGGGAAATAAGCCTCTGTCGTGGTATCATCAGGCCGCGAAGTGTCCGTGTAGAACTCATAGGTGACATCCGTCATCCCGATGATATACCCGCCCGCTGATTTGGTCAGAGTGAGCGAAGCCTTGATGAATACAATGTCATTATCGCCAATGCTGATGTCGTCACCGCCATCGACAGGATCTCCATTCACGGTGCCCGGCGAGATCTTACGCCCACTGCCTGCCGTCGAGGGACACTTAAAAGGAAAGTCGGGTGTGGTTTTGGAAATCTTAAACGATAGCTGCCCATGCTCACCCACTCGCGCAGAGTCAGCACCATCGATATCAAGCTGCCACCCACCTACCCGCATCAGCGTCTGCAGCACGGGAATGATATGCTCCCAGAGTACCACCCGCAGCGCCCCTGGTGGCCTCACCACCCGCAGCTTACGCTGCGAGCCATCGCCTGCTGATTGGGGAGAGCTCATGCTTTCGTCAGACTGTCCGGCGCGGTCAGGTTGATGGAATAAAAGACCAGATCGAAAATGACCGTCTCTTTGTCCGCAGCGATGGCGATCTTTTTGTCTCGACACCCACCGATATTATCCACCGCCCAGGTGGCGAGCCAGGCCGCCTGCAGCGCCGATTTCACGCAGCCCGCCAGGACCTCTTCAGGTGTCTTTCCCTCGATGGTCACACCCACTCGCACTTCGAGTGGCTTTTGTGCAATGATCTGCTGCTTCACCGTCGGCACTCCGAGTGGTTCGAAGGCATGTGTGCAAAAAGTCACAATGTCAGCGGCGAGTTCGTCAGGAGTTTTATTCATAAATTCAAGATCTTATTTGATGCTGACCGGGAAAATGTAGCGCCAGCCTTGGCGCCAAACACTCACATTGGAACCCGAGGACAAGCTCTCCACATGCGAGGCATCCACCACACTCCAGCCATTAGGCCAGTTATGGACTAATTTGCTATCATCAATGCTGATGTACAGGCTCGAAACCTCCGGCGCTAAGGGTGGCGATCCCGCAGAAGCCGACGCGCTCGGCACGATCCCCGTCGGCGGGCTGCTGCTGGAAAGGTACGTATCCACGCAGCCGATCTCAGGGATCTGCACATTACTGTTGAGCTCCGTGGTCCAGCCGCCTGGGAAATCCCACGCGATAGGATCGCTCGACGACATCTGCACTCCGTTGCAGGTGATCATCCGGTGGTAAGGCTTACCAAACTGCATGCCCGTGTACGTCACGTCAGCCATCGACCACCCCGTGTTCGTATCCTGAATCACCGTCGCTGTGGAGAGCATGTTGCTAAACTGCGGATGCACCGTCCCAGCCATGAATCTCGCATCTGCCACATACCCAAAGATGATGTCAGTCCCCAGCGCCAGAGCACTACCACCCTTCGCGCCAGACACCTGGTAGCCATCCACCGTTCGATTGATCACGTAATACGTCGGCGGCAACTGCGCGGTCGAAGAGCCGCCCAAAGAACCCCCAACCAAATTCGCAAACGCGATTGCATCGCCATTTGAAAACGCATTCCCCGCATGGTTGATCTTATTCGTGGCCGCCGTCCCCGTGATGGCCATCGGCCGCGCATTCCACGAAATGTACTTCTCGTGAAATTGATCAAACCCCACTGAAACCGTGCGTGAGGCACTGCGATCAATGAATTTCGTCGGCGTCTTTCCCCGTGAATCGCCGATCCACTTGCATTGGAAAGTATAGCTTCCCGGCACATCTTCAAACTCCGGCACTTCCTGCGTCGGCGCGAAGGTATCCAAGATCATACCAGGGTACATCGGATGCTGGCAACCTTCCGTTAGCTTCGAGTTATCCAGATAATCCGAGTGCCAGGAATCGTCCAGCTCATCCACATCGGTGCGGCTGCATTGAAAGCGCGGCTCAGGCTGTGACAGTCGAAACGTTCCCCGTTTGCCGGTAATGATGCAGGTGGATGGATTGAGAGCGGCCATGGTGACAAATTATTGTGAGACTCCCAGCCCCGTTCCTGTGACCGAGATCAGTTTGCGCAGCAAATCCTCCTGGGTTGTGTCGTTACTCTCCCCTGCATCCTGCTTACCCGCAGCCCGCGTGGCACGGTCTGCCAGCGATCCGCCCTCATTGGCAAAAAAGTATTCTCTTTGCCCCGGCGGCAGCGGTTTCTGGTCAGCCATGCCAGTCATGAAATAGTCTTCATTTTGCATTTTATGGAACTGCGCCAAACCACCGCCGCCCGCGCTGCCCATTCTCTTGCCAGCCCCGCGTCGGCCATAAATATGCCCACGCTGCCCGTTCTGCCGCCGCTCCATCTGATCGCGGCGGTCCTCTTCTTCACGCGCCTGACTCGCCGCAGCCTCAGGCGATGCCCCCAGCCCGCGCAGTTCCGCCTTGCGGTCACGGATACGCGCTTCGCGCTCGATCTTGTCCGCTTTATCATCCTGACCACGCGCACGCAGCCGGAGTACTTCCAGCGTCATCATCGCGTCATTACGGCCCGCATCCCGCTGCTTCTTTTGCGCCATCGCGGTTTTAGCCGTCTCAATCGCCAGCTTCCGCTTAGCCTCCACCTCGTGGTCAATCTCCTGCGCTGCCTCGTGAATCTCCCGCGTCTGCTGCTCCAGGAGCTGGTTCAGCTCACGCTGTAAGGTGAGTCGTTTGAGCTCCATTTCCAGTTTTGCCTCTTCACCGTATTCACCATCCAGCGCCAGGGCATTTTCTTCCTCCTGCGCTTCATTGATCTCTTGCTGCTTGGCCTGCACTTTATCCTGGATGCTCAGCCCATCTTGTGCGGTCCGCTTCTTAATGTCCGCGATTTTCTCCAGCAGCTTCACCTGCTTTGCGGCATCGTCCCAGATGTGCTCACCGCTTTGGCCTCCAAGGCTGGGAATGCCGCCAGCACCGGCGCTCTTGCTTCCAGAAGCAGCCCCATGCCTAGAGCTTGTTTGAGTGGCGCTGGACTCACCCTCTTCTCTAGCCTGGCGCTGCATATCCACAATGCCAGACACATGCTGCTTAGCCTTTTCGATGCTGCCCGTCGCAGCATACTCAGAGCCAAACTGCACCGCTAGTCCCACGGCCTCAGCCGCACCAGTGGTCAGTTGCCCGAGAGCTCTCATCACACCTACCCCCGTCCTGCCGAAATCAGCAAACAACTGCTTATTCTCAGCCAGCAGTGTGGCCAAGTCGCGGAAGCCCGGAATGATCTCATGCAGCAGCGGCGAAAAGGCTTCGTTCGCCAGCGTGTTGAAAATTGTCCCCAGCTCGGTCAGATCCTCACGCATGCCAGGAGCGGCGCGCTCGAGTTCGCTGAAGCCATCGGTCAAGCGCATGATGAAGTCATTCGCTTCGAGTCCCATCTTCTGAATATCCTCGCTTACCGAGGTGCCAAACACATTCTTCATCACGGTCCGCACCTGCGGCAGCCGCTCATTGATCTGGTTGATCTCTTCCGCGAACACTTTGCCCTTCGCGCTGATTTGCGTCATCGCCAGCAGGACCCCCTGCAAATCTTCACCACTGCCACCCACGAGCGCCAGTGCGTTGCCCATTTCGAGCAGGATGCGCGTCGATTGCTCGGCACTCAAACCGACAGCCCGCAGCCTCACATCGCCTTGCACAGCCGCTTCGAGACTCAGGCCCGGATTACGCCCCACTTCGCGCAATTCCGCGAAGCGACGCGCTGCCCCCTCGGCGCTACCTTCCGTCGTTCGCAGCGTTTTTTCGAGCGTATCAAAGCGCAGCACCGCATCAAAGATTTCACTGCCAAGCTTCGCGAGACCCAGCCCCGCAATAGCCGTTTTCATCGGACCAAACATCGAGTCCCCGAGTCCCCTCCCTTGGGATTTTGCGGATGCACGGAGTTCTTTGATCTCGCCACGCACCTGATTCAGCGCGTTTTGAAACTGCGTGATGTCGAACCTAAGTCTGGCCTGGATGTCGCTCATCGCAAAGTGTTGGTGTAGTTGTCCCAATTGCGCTGCATGCGCGGCAGGCGGAATTCATTCATGGCCCATTGAATGCGGCCTTCGATGCCACGCACCTGCGAGGCAAAGCCCACCTTGTCGATGGCTGTCAGCGTGATGCTAGTGCTCGTGATGGTGATCTTGAAAGTGCCCGGCGCATCGATCTTGCCGATGCCATACGTCAGCGGGCGATTCAGCGCCTTGAGCGCAGCCACCCAACCGCTGGCCAGATACCAGACATGGTCCTGGATTTCCTTCACGTAGGCGTCGAGTTTGTCTTTGTCGGTCACATAGTAGATGACCTCACGTGTCCTCCGGCGTTTCGTGCCACCGCCGGTGCGCTGGTGCAGCGTGCCGCCATCAAACGGCGCAAAGGATTTGCCCAGGTTCGCTTTCACGATGCTCGCTGCATCGGCAGTGCGGCCGTGACTGATGTCAGACCAGAAAGCCTTGGCTGTGTTGCTGGCGCGGCCGCCCAGATCTTTGAAAGCATCGCTGGGTGTGCCGTACAGACTGCGAATGTCGTCCGCGACTTTAGCTTTGCCTTGCACCTCGGCAGATTTGCCCGTCTTACCCTGGCTCGCCGGCGGCGTGAATTTTGCGACTGCGCTCATCACCAGGCCGAACTCACTGCGCAGCATCTCCGTCATGGGTTTTTGCGACGTGGCGAGTTTGCGCAGCACGGCCTGTTCCCACGGGGCTGAGGTGATGGTGAGTTCATCCATGATATTCGGGTAAGGCTATCAGAACAGGCATGTCAAAGGTCACACTCGATCACATGCGCATTATCGATGATCTCCTGCACGCGCAGCATGTGTCTCCCCACCTTGGAGAGACGCGGGTCAGGCCAGATCTGGGGCCAGCCCTGCAAGACGTTGTAAGCTAGGATGGCCGCGTAGCCACGCACCAGGGACACCTGTTCGGGATCATCGCGAGGAAGCGCCTGAGAAAGCTGGACATCATAGGCCGCCCACTTCTCAGGCAAGGCTAGTTTCCCGCGTCAATCCCCGCATTTTTCTTTTCCGGCCGCGGCAGCGTCATGAACTTCTGATGCTCGGTGCGCAGCCGGTGTGCCAGCTTCACTGCCGCGATGATCTCATCCGTCCCGATGAATTCATCGGCCCAGCGCTCAATCATCAGCAGCCATTCCGCCGGCGTGGCACGCAGTGCATCCCACTGCTCAGGCGTATGATGCGCCAGCCACAGCACACGGGAAGCATTGGCGAGGAAGCTATGCCAATTGATCAGCTCATCGACACTGGTCATTAGCTCGCCCTCCGGCAGAGCCGCCTTTTCTCTAGCCAGTTCACTCTCAGTTTTTTTCAGCACCAGCTCAAGTTCATCCAGTGTATTCGCCGCCTTCTCGACTAGGTCTGGTGATTCCTCAGCTCGCTTTTGCAGCGCGAGGAATAAAATCTCACGCCGCTTGTTCCAAAGTTTCAGCGGCTCTTTGCGCCAGAAATGGCCCAGCGTATCAGTCTCAAGAATCGTGGCACGCTCAGCAGCGGCAGCTTGAGATAGGTCAGGGATACAGGTTGTTGCGATCATAGATATGGGAACTTAGCGCCAGCAGGCGCAGTGAATGTTGTTACAGCAGTGCTCAGATTTGGAAGTCTCCAGCGACGCCGGGATCTTTGGAAACGATGTCGAAATAAAATCGCTGCAAACGGACGCCCCACTGCCAGCAACCGTAAGCCCCCAGGCAAAGCGTCCGGTGGTCGTGCCGGTTGAGCGGCGTGGTAAGGTTGACGTGGTCGTTGCCTTCATAGTGCGCGCAGAAAAAGGGGTGATCGAGCAGATCCCGATCCTGGATCATTGTGAACAAGGAATCGCGCCGCTCGATCATGGCAGTGGTGGAGCTTTAAAATGCGCAGTGACCGCATCCATCGTGCGGCCCGTCGGATTCATCGTGATCAGCGCCTGGCGCGCCCCGTCCTCGATCAGCAGATTCGCTTTCATGTCCTCGATCTGTTTCTTCAGCGCCGCCCGACAGCGCAGCAGGTTGTACTGCACCACCAGCGGATGCAGCGGATGTTCAACTTCCAAAGCGAGGCGGCGCGGATCTTCACGCGTGGGAGCCAGCCGCACCACATCGGCAAGCACATAACGCATCTGTTCACCCAGCGAATCAACGATGGGCAGGCCGATGGTCGCGAGGCCGTAGCTGTGCTCGCGCCCCTGTCCCAGGATCTCGTGGATCTGGAAACCAATTTCGCCCAGAGCTGCCGCAAGCTGCAGGTGATCGAGAAACTTCAGCGCCGCGGCCGCCAAAGGAGGTGCTCCCGCCTTGTACGAGTAGCAGCGCAGCGACTCATGCGGAGACAGCCGCTGCCGGTCGGTCTCCTTCTGCCAACGATTGATCGCATCATAGTTCGTATGCGCCCGGTCGCATACTTTCATGAGGTGCATCGGATCTTGGATCTTCCCCGCGCGCCATTCCCCCAGCAGCGCATTCAGCGCTGGGAGTGCCGTGAAGCGTTCTGAGACCTGCTCAAACTGAAACTGCACATGCTTCTGTCTCGTCACCTCATGCACCGTCGGGCGCAGCTCCGTGATGGGATAGCCCAGATAGGCCAGCGTGGCCCCGAGCTTGTGATCGCTGATCGTCGTTGTGCCCGGATAGTCGAAGTGTGCCATAAAACAAAAGGCCGCGCGTCAGACCAGAGGAGGAGTCGTGACGCGCGGCATGGGGTGCGGGGTGGTGAAGTTCGGGTGAAGCTCCTGGGAGCGATGGAAAAAAGAAAGAGAACTCAGCTCAGCAGGCAGTAGGGCATATAATTTGCCTCCCAGCTCACATCCGCCGGATTGGTATTGCCCAGGTCCGTGCTGATCTGCGAAATCTGCAGCGCCGCATTATCATCCCGCGTGTAACCATGCCGGATGAGCGCCGTGCCACCGCCGGTGGCACTGGCAAAGTGCGCGCAGGTAATGAGCTGACCCACAAAGCCCGCAGCCAGGCCCGTCACGAGGCCATTGGCGTCAGGAATGATTGAGCCTTTGCCCGTCAGCTTCAAACCCTGGTTAATCGTGCGCGTCTGCACCACTTGGTTGATCACCGCCGCGCTGAGATGCGCCATCTTCTTCCGATAATCCACTTGCGGCTCGAATTTCAGACTTTCCAGCAGCATCCCTGGCTCCGAAGCTTCATTGAGGTCATACAGCGGCAGAGCGCCGGCGCGGTAAACGGGAGCGTAATTGTTATTCATAAAAAGCGCAGGTTAAAAAAGTGAAGTTGAAAATGAAACTCAGGCCGCGAGAGCGATCTCCGCATCTTCCCTGCGGCAGCGGTAGCGGTTCACACGACCCACACGCACCGCTGCAAACCTCTGCTCAGGCAGATCCAAGTGCAGCATCGCGCACGCCGCCGAGCCGTTGATGATCTTGAAAATCGCCGTGGTCGTCGTTTTCGCGATCAATACCACATTCGGATACCACCCAGTAGCCAAGCTTACACTCGGGGCAATACCACCCGCATTGTTACTCAGCACATACACCGGAGCCGTCATCGTCAAAGTCGCGCCGACCGTCATGTTATCGTCAGCCGTGACCACAGTCACCGTCTGCCCAGTCGAGGCCGCATTCGCCGCGTACCCGACCACTGCCGCCGTGGTCGCACTCGCATCCGCATCCGCCAGTTTGTAAGTGCCTGCGCTCGAATCAAAATACAGCAACTGCCCCTGCGTGATCGCCGCCCCCGCAATGCCATCCTGCATCCTCGCACGCGCACCAGGAATAACATTGGCTGCCGTGATACTCAGATCGGTAGCGAAGGCCGCAGGCGGCATGATCCAGGTGAAAGCCAGCGTAGCAGCGAGAAGGTAGCGGAGGTATTTCATAAGCGATGAAGGTGAGGTGTGTTGCAGACGATGAACTCGCGGTGTCAAACTTGGGCCGCCCACAGGAAGTGAATTTCGAGCGCGCAGGCCAGCGTCATTTCGCGCATGCCTTCCTTTTCGCGCTCCACTTTCGGCTGCTGCAGCGTCACGATCTTGAGGATTTGCCAGCCTTTTTTGTCGGCATCATCGAGCGTCGCCAGATAGTCATAAAACGCCGCACGATTCCGCAGCCGCGACTCGATGAGATCGAGGTAACCCGCCGCCGTATCACGCGTCATCGTCTTACCCAGGCTCGCTTCATCGGTCGGGGCGTCGGCATCGCTGTTGCGCAGGATTGCCATCAGCAGACCCATCACCGTGACGACACGCAGACTGCCTTTGCTTGTTCCCTCGCTGGCCACAATCGTGAGCTGCGGCACACTCATTTTCTTCCCGCTGTCCATCCGCTGCTTCGACAGCGTCGTGTCATCCGGTATGCCAAAGGCAAGACTGTCCGAGCTGCTCAGGAATCCGAGCACCAAATTAGCAAACCACACATCGGGACTGGGACGCATAAAAATCAAGGAAGCCGGGTGAGATGCAATACCCAGGCGATATCCGTCGCGTTCTGGCCGCCGGTCGATTCGACCGTGAAATTCAGAGCACCGATGCCAATGGCCGTGCCGCGCGCGGGTGCCGTTGGCAGCAATGATTTGCGCACGCGCGCAATGGCACGCTGCACAATGATCGTGCCTTCTCCGTCGCTGCGCTGCTCAGGCCGCGCCTCCTGGATCTCGACGGCCGCCGCGTAGCTTTTCGCCGCAATGGTCACATTGCCAGGCCGTACCACCTCACGCGACGCCTGGGTGCGTTGGCGGGCTTTCTGGACGGCGTTGAGAGTCATGCCCTAAATCTCATGTCAAAGCCCGAACACAAGAGCGCCGTGCCCCAACCAAAGGCACGGCGCTCAACACGTTGCTTTTCTCAACGCAACCGGTGAGGATAAACCGGAAATCAATACAAGCCGGCGATGGAAGCCACTGCCGAGGCAGGGCCTGCCACACGGCCATTGCCACCGTTGGTGCTTGGCGTGAAGGTCACCGTCGGAGCGCTGGTGTAGCCACTGCCCGCCGCTGTGATCGTCAGGCCAGTCACGGCACCGTTGGAGTTGATCGTTGCTGTGGCCGTGGCACCGCTGCCACCGCCGCCGCTGATCGTCACCGTCGGAGCCGCATAGGAACCCGTGCCATCGGTGTAGCCGTAGCCAGAGCCGATCACCTTCAGACCCACAAGCTGACCCGAGGTGCCAGCAATCGCACCACTCGTCAGGCGGATGAGGTTGTCGGCATTGCCCACATCCAGGCCGTCCAGCCAGATGATCTTGCTGCTCAGACCCAGCGTGCCGACGGTGCCTTCGATGATCATCAGCACCTGGAAGCCGGTGGCCTCATCGACCACCCGGGCGAAGCTGGCAGTCTTCGGCAGGTCGGGATACACATCCCAAGGGGTCTTCGGAGCGCGCGCCACGTAGGCCAGCGCATCCGCACATCCGGCGAAGCCGATGAGATTGCCGTCGGTGTTCGGCAGTTGCGCATACAGCGCCATTTCGAAGTCGGACACCACAGGCAGCTTGCCCGAGCGGATGGCCTCCGCATTGGCGGCGTTGTTGAACTCGGACACGATGAGCTGATCACCCAGCAACGCCGAGTTGACCGTGCTGTTGATGACCATGAATCGCTCGCTGTCAGGCTGCACCACATCGCCATTGATCGTGCGCAGCGGCTGCGGCAGGCGCTTGGGAATGCCGCGATCATTCGCCATCTGCTGAAGCACCAGCACCGTGTTCGCACGGGTCCAGCCAGAAGCCACGTTCAGGTAGGGAGCCACACCGTTTTTGGTGGTGTTGAATTTCGCATTGCACACCAGGCTGGCCACACGCGAGGTGATCCCCTGCGCCAGAGTGATCGCGAGACTAAGCGCCGCCTGGTCCAGCAGGTTGATGTTTCCCGCCGCATTGAGTTCCTCGACCTTGAAGTCGTAACGGAGCTGCGGGAAATTGGCCAGCGTCAGCGGCACATCCGTCATGTTGAACGCAGAGGCGGCGTCTCCAAAGTTACCGATGGAAGTCAGACCGATCTTGCGCGTGTAGGCCGTCTGGCCGATGCCGAGCTGATCTACCGAGCCGTCCAGCTCGCGGAACCCTTTGCAGAAAAGACGCAGTTCGGGGAAGTAGAGGAAGCAAAGCTGCAGCGCGCGCTGCAGAATGACTTGTGAAGCCTGAAGTGTACCGAGTGAATTAGCAGCCATAAAGTTAGAAGAGTGAGAAGTGAGAGGTTAGGGGTTTGATCAGTCCTTGAAAGTCTTGACGAACTTGTCGTGAAAGGCCGCCGCTTCATCGAGCTGACCAGCGCCTTTGAGGCGCACATGATCAGCGGCGATTTCGGCATACGATGCCTTTTTCCACTTGCCCGTGGTGGTTTTGTCAGCAGCAACTTTGTCAGCAGCGGCTTTATCAGCAGCGGCCTGATCTTCGAGAGTGGGTGTGTCAGCCATAATTTTAGAAATGAGGAAGTTTGGAATTACTTGTGAGGTCGGGTGTCAATGCCGCTTACTTTTTCTTCAGCCAGGGTTGCACATTGGCAGTCCAGTAAGCCGCTGCTGCCGTGGGCTCTTTGATCTTGCCGTACTCGGCCAGCGCCTCGGCATAGCTGCCCACCGAGGCAAGCTTCGGATCAGGGTTGGGAAGCTGCGAGGATGGGAAACCGAGCGCCTTCATTTCTTCTTTCGCTTGCGCCTTGGCGCGCTTGTCGAGATCCTGCTCGGCAGCCTTGAGATTTACGTTCTCAGACTCAAGCGCCGCATTGGATTTTTCAAACGCAGCCACATCGGCTTCCAGCGCCGTGATGCGAGCCTGTGCGGTCGTGAGATCAGCAGTGGCAGTTTTCAGCGAAGCCTGTGCGGTGGCAAGATCTGCTGACACCTTAGCAAACTGCTCCGTGGGAGCGATGCCGCGCAGCGCATTGGCTGCTACAGTAAGACGTTCCGACATCGGCAGCGTCTTGTTTTCGATGGTTGCCAGGGCGGCAGCCGGATCAATGGGCTTCGGATCGGCTTTGCCACCGCCGGGCGTTTCAGGATCGGCAGCGAGAAGGAAGAGGGCGGTGCGTGGTTTGAACATAGGAGTGTGGGATGACGAACCCCCGCCCGTGTCAAACCCAAGTACGTTGTTCACGCTTCAGCGTGTCCCGGTTGGGTACGTTGTTCACGCTTCAGCGTGTCCCGGTTGGGTACGTTGTTCACGCTTCAGCGTGCTCCGGTAGTCTCAATCACGCACCTCAAATCAACGCCACAAACTCCTCCCACGAATTCACCAACCCATCAACCAGTCCAAGCCCCACCGCCTGCCTGCCAGTATAGACCTTCGCATCCGTCACAACCTCATCAGCCACATCGGGCCGCGCAGCGCGCACCGCTGCCACGAACTGCTCATTGGCAGTATCCACAATGCTTTGCAGGTAAGCACGGTCCTCATTCGTCAGCTCCTGGCCAAAGGAACCCATCGCCTTATGCTTCCCCGAGCTGAACGTCGTGATCGAAAGCCCCGCCGCCTTCATCCGCACCGTATCATCCATAATCCCCAGGATCGTGCCAATGCTACCGATGCGCGCCGACGGCGTGAGATAAGTTTCATTCGCCTGGATACCCGCATACACCGCCGCGCTGGCCATCATGTTATCCACAAAGGCGTAGGTCTGTTTTGTCTGCCCGGCCTGCTTGATCGCCGCCCCCAGTTCAGGAGTGCCCACCACTTGGCCACCTGGAGAGTTCCAATCGAATACAATCTTCTTCACTTTCGGATCTGCCATCGCCTGGTTCAGCGCATGCGCGATGCGGTCGTGTGAGACCATCCCCATGCAGGCCTCTTGCAGAAAACCAGCGCCTTTCGCCATCACTCCATTGGCGGGAATCACCGCCACATCCTCGCGCCCATTCAGCGTGTTGAAATAACGGCTATCCACCGCACCCAGCTTGTCTTCACGCGGTGCCGCCAGGCCGGCGCGCCGATGACCAAACGTATGCGGTTTCTCTGCCGCCATCAGCTCCCCTATATCTGCACTACTCACACTGCCAGTCATGCGCGGCAGCAAAAATGCGGCGATCGCGTTGAAGGTCGTCACTTCAAGCGCGATCGGCTCGCAAAAAACGGCGTTGAAAAGAAGCGGGAGTTGCAGCGGGTTCATGGCATTTTCAAAAGTGAGGGGGTCAACACGTGTTGACCCCTGGTGGATTTAACAGCGAGGGGGTCGACACGTGTCGACCCCTGCAGGATGAAAGATTGTGGTGAGTTCCAAGGTCATCGGTGTGGAGGATGCAGCACGGCGCGCTCAAGCGCCTCAAGCCGGGCCTCGATCGCCTCGTTGTCGGGCGCGCTTTCGTCTTCCTCGGCCTGCTCTTGCGCCGCCGTGGTGCCGCTGCCGATTTCAGGAAACCCTTCGGCATAAGTCAGACCGCGCGTAGCGAGCCCATCTTTGATGTACTTGCGCTCATCAAGATACTGATCGATCTCGATCTGCCAGTCATCGCCCACATAGCCATAGAGCGACTTCATGGTAATCATGCCGCGTTTGGCCTGCTCAATGTGCAGCTTGCCATCGCGGCCAAAGTCCACCGTCAGGCGTTTCGGCAGCAGCCAGGTGTGCAGCTCCCAGTCGTCGGCGTCTTCGATCTCGCCATGCTCGATCATGTCACGCTGCCAAGCCAGGAAGTAAGGCCCGAGGAACTGCTCGACGAGCTCCTGCTGCTCGACTTCGATCTGCGATTGCGCATCCGCCATGATGAAGCGCGTGTTAGCGCCGCCCAGTTGCGTGATGTTCCAGAGCAGTTCCGGCGAGAACTTCAGCGCCCAGGCCACATCACGCACCAGATTCTCCAAATGCTCACGCACATTCGCGTCAGGGTGATTGCTTTCGATGATCTTGAAAGACTGCCCCGGCTTCAAATCCTGCGATTGCCCCGCGCCAAGGAATCGCTCCAGCGTCACTTTATTGCCACCGATGTCGATCTCCGTCGTCGGGCGCGGTGCCAGCGATCCGCGTCCCCCAGGCGCCTGGGGCGCTGGCTGCGAGTTGATCTGCTGCTCGATGGCATAGGCGATCTGCTCGCGCATCTTGATGCCCTTCGTGATGGCATACATGATCTCGCCACGGTCGAGCACCTTGTTGATGACCGGATAAAACCGCGTCAGACCCCGCACCTGCCCAAAGCGCTGGTAATTCGCGCAAAACAGCACGTTCTGCGCCGGCACATCCACACTCTGCAGCGTGTTGCCCACCACATTGTTACCGAGAAGCCGATAGGCCATCGGCGCGTTATGCGCATCCAACCTCACGCCATCATGCCAGCGGTCGGCGGGATCCACATTCGTTGCGGCACCGTAGAGACCTGCACCGACTTGATGCGCCTCGTAAAACATCACGCGCAGGCGGTTGCTTTCATCACGGGCCAGCACCGGAGCCACATCGCCGTCCTTGATCTTGCCACGCACGATGGCCTGCTGCGCCATGCCACAGCTAAACTTGCGTGAGAGGTCAAACGTGTTCGCATTCTCGGCCCGCGCATTCCACAGCCTGCGCAGTCGCTGGTTGCGGTCTTTGTTCTTGCCCAGAGGGTAGGGAAACAAACCGGTGCCGCAGATCATGCGCGCCACACCGTCCACCCCACGCTGAATCAAACCGCCCCCGGAATTGTAGATGAAGCGCGCACGCTTCATCAGCTCCAATCGCGAGAACGTATCGATCTCCTGCAGCGTGTCGAGCGTCGGCACATACACATACCCGCGATCCTTCGAGAACACATCCGTGCCCTGAAATGAACCCCAGGCTGCATTCACTTCGAGCGGTGCGGTTTCGACCGACACCTCACGATCAAAGGAACGCACCGGACGTCCATCAGCCCCGAGGATATGACTGCGCCGGTCAATGGTGCGGTAGTCACTCATCCCAGGTGGCAGGGTAAACGGCTAAAATCTCCGACGCGCACATCGCCAGCAGTGTCCCCCGGCTTCGCTTCGAGCACCTGCAACGCCAGCTCATAGAGCTGCATCAGCGTCATGGCGGGGATCTCACGATTGGCAATGACCTTGCCGCTTTCGTCCTCGTTTTCGGTCACATACTCATCACCGGCCTGCACCGCCGCCCAAGCGGCACGGTGCTGCGTGTCCAGATACGCGATGGGATCTTGCTGGCGCTTCGCTTCACGCAAAACACCAGCCAGCAAAATTTCAAAATTAGGAACGTTGGCAGCCACACGCCTGCCGCGTTGTCAATCCTCAGACCGTCGGTCTTTTTTTTCACGCCACTTGGCCCATCTCGCCTGGCCAGCCTTACGCGCCTGCTCCGTTGATCTTGCCTTGGCCTTCCCCGTTCCTGCCGCTCCGCCCTTCATGCCCGCCTTGGCGCGCGCCTGGCTCAGTCGCTTCGAGGAAGAGTTGCTTGGCTTTTTCGTCCCCATAGATCGGCAGAACCAAGAGCAAAACCCCATGGTGGGCAACCTTGGCGATGATCCCGGCGTCTTCACAAAGTGTCTTGGCCTGGTCGAGCACGGCGAGTTGATGCCGCTGGGTGTCAGTAATCATAAGGAGTTGAGCGCAAGCAAAACGGTGAACGTGTCAATCCCCCAGGGGTAAAGTTTTTAACGATTCGCGGAACTCCTGCAGGCCGCCGTATTGGTATTTGAGGCAGTCCCCCCAGTCATTCGGCCCGCGTTTGATTTTCTCATGCACCCATTTGCCGGACACTTTGTCATAGACTTCGGCCGTCAGTTCGTTTTCCAGCTCGGGCGGATAATCGCACGGCAGCCATAGTCGCGGCTCTTTTCGCCGCTGCATCTGGCCGATGTACAGTTCATTCTTCAAACCGAGATCGTAGAACATGCGCACCATGATCTCCTGCTCATCGATGTAGTCGGTCATCAACCGCGACAGCTTCCCGCGATACTCCTCATGCTTGCCCTCCCCTCGGCAGGGATGCAAAGCCCATCCTGACGGATGAATATCACAGGCCGTGCTCTGATGCTTGATGCAGGCCCGATACACTTCATCACGCCGGTGCCCCGAGTCGATCAGCGCCGAGAAAATGTACTCCGGCTCGTCGCGACCTTGCACCAGGTAAGGCCGCGACCGCAGTTGATCGAGCTGGTCTTCATCACTCAGACGGCCAATATCGACAACGTAGCATTCCGCCTCCGATGTCCATGCACACACCATGTACTTCAAATGGTCCCACTGCTTGTCGATGGTAGCAAACAGCATCGCCGGACGAAAGGGCAACCGGGCATTGAATTTGCCATCGCGAAAGGCCATGCGGTATTCCTTGCCCAGCACGACGCGCACCTTGCTCTCGGTGCCGTCGATGGCCTTGATCACTTGCTCTTCCACGCGGCCCGCCTTCAGGGCCTGAATCGTTTCTTTCGTCACGTTCGTGGTTTCATTCTCCCAGGGCATGCCTTCGTGGTTCATGCGGAAGTATTTCTTTGCCTCTTCCGTCGGACTGATCACATGCGCCTGCAGCCACATCTTCATGAGGTTGCCCCAACTTACGCGTTCAAACAGCGAGTACAAGTCCGAGATCTGGTACGACTCCACGCCTGGCTCCGGCGGTACATACTTCCCGCTCTGCGGCCGACGGCGCTGCGCATCCGGCGTCGGCACCCAGATGCCTTCGTTCACGATCATTTTCTTTTCGCGCTCATAAATGGGCTGCTGGCAGAGCTGGCACTGATAGTAAGTGTCTTCGACCACACGCTTGAGGTTCCAGCCGTCGGCTTCTCGGCAGTGGTTCGCCACCAGGAATTTCGTCAGGAACTCAATGCGCCGCTCGCAACGCGGACACGGCACCAGAAACTTTTTCTGCGTGCCGTTGATGTACTTCAGATCAATGATCCCATCGGCATCTTCAGGCTTCGACAGTGCCAGCAGCAAGCCGTCATGCACATCCGTCTGTCGTGACTTCGCGCGGTCATAGGTTGTCGTGCCCTGGTTGACGATGTGCTTCTCCAGCTCGTCGAGGATAATCAACCGATACCAGATTTCCATGAACGGGCCATCGGAGCCGGACCCTGAAATCAGGATGTCCATGTTCTTCAGCGAGATCCTCGACAACGTCTTGTCGTTCGGGTCATTGCTCATCTGCGCGCCGGCCGTGCGCTCAATCGAAGGCAGAATGCGCCGCTCTCCCACCTCGCGGGCCTTTTTGTCCGAATTGATCGAGTAGAGTGCATTGCCCGGCCAGTTCTTCGGCATCCACCGCAGGATGTTCAGCGAGGCCTCGGACACCCCCGACCGCGATGACTTCATGAAGATCCCTTCACGCACATCGGGCCGCATCGGTAGCTCCTGCCATTCCCTCGTCCACGGCGTGAAGCTGGAGTCGTACAGGCCGGGCTTTGCCGACATTTTCTCATCGAGGTAAACTTCACGCTCGGACCACTTCCAAACAAATTCCGTCGGCTGCGTCTGCATCGAGTCGGAGATGAGATCGATCAGGAAATCACTCTCAGGCGTGCCGAGGAACTGCGCGGCTGCAGCCATGCTGAAGAGGTCAGACATCGGGCTGGAAAGTTTGTGCGAAGCGCGTGCCCTTAAGATGCGTGAAGCACTTGTCGCGTTGTTTGATGACGATGTCCCGCCGCTCCTGTGGTTGCAGCCCTGGGGAGAGCTGCTCGGCCAGGCTCAGCATCGCATTCGTAAAACTCTGGCGCATCACGTTGAAGATGCGCACCAGCTCGGTGTTGATGACACGCGTGCGCATCACTTCCCCTTTGCCCTCCTGGATCTTGACGATGTCCTTTTCCCACTGCCTGAGAGTTCCTACCAGCGTCTGCCATTCCCGCCTGTATTGGTTCGCTTGCGACAGATGGCCGCTAGCAAGGCAGCGTTGCAGTTGATCGAAGGTGGCGACGACCAGCGCCCGGATCTGCTGCAGTCCCAGGTCTGTGGCAACCTCCGCACCCATGTCGAGGAACATCGGCACCCCAGTGGCAGCGCCAGCCTTTTCAGCCTCCGCTCCATTCGGCGGTGCTGTTGTCGCAGTCACCGTCGGCGGTGCTGCAGTGGCGGGAATGGCCGCTTCCCCAACATCTGCGGCTCCCTGCTCATGCCTAAGCAGGTACAGCGGCACTCGCCATTCCATGTTCCGACGCCACCATTCGGCCATCTGCTCCGGCGCATCAAAGGGCGGCAGGTCCGGCGGCGAACTCTCGCGACCTTTAGCGATCCACCGTTTCAATTTCCGCTCGGGATCTTTGCCCTCAAGCCCCAGCGCTCCCACATAATGCGCCAGCTTGTAGCGATAGGTCTCCGACGTGACCTTCTTCGCAATCGATTTACCGACGGGCAAAACTCCAGACAGTTCCACCTTCTGGTCTTTGCTCAAATTCAGCCCCAGGGCGTATCGACGCAGCAGCGCGGCTTCCCGTGCCTTGAGCAGATCCTCAGGCAGCACACCTTCAAGCGTAGCCGTTTGCATACGCTCGTGTTCGGCCGTGGTGAGAGTGCTTCCCTCGCTGACTTTTTTCACGACGTTGCGCAGCTCGGCTCCGAGCACCTTCTCCGCCAGATCTGGAGGCACGGTATTCACGCAAGGCCCTGCAGTTTCTCAACCGTTACCCCCAGGGTGCTCATGCGTTCCAACCCCACGGCCACAAACTTCGGATCCAGCTCCGTCGAAAAGCACCGGCGTCCCGTTTGCTCCGCCGCGGCCATCGTCGTCCCGGACCCGTTGAACAACTCCATCACGACATCACCGCGATGGGAGGAATTCCAAATGTGCCGCGCGACCAGGCGCGTCGGCTTGATCGTCGGATGCAGGTCGCTGCAGACGTTGCGCGGCTCGCGAATAACCGTGGTGTCCATCGCATTGCGCAGATGGTTGACCAGGCTGATCAGCTCGGCCTTGCTGAGCTTCTTCAGATCCGCGCCTTCATCGATGATGGTCGATTGGCTGTAACCGCCCTGCCAGTGGTGACCGGCTCCTTTTTTCCAGCCATACAAGATCGGCTCGTGTTGCCACTGGTAGTCCTGACGCCCGAGCGTCCAGGCCTGCTTCACCCACACCAGGCACTGTGCGATGTTGAAGCCGACGTCACGTGCTGCGAGCCGCGTTTCGAGTCCGAATGAATCCGCGTGCGAAATATAAACAGCGCCGCCTGGCTTCAGTCGTGATGAACCAGCGGCAAACCAATTGTTGAGGCATTCAAGGTACTCAGCCCGTGGCAGATCATCATTGAGGATCGTTTGCGGTGCAGGCACTGCACCGTCCTTGGAGTGCAGCTTGTTGCGCTTCTTCTGTACTCGATCATACGCGACGTTGTAGGGCGGATCGCACCACAGCATGTCCGCCATCGCATCCCCGAGCAGCATTTGCCAGTGGTCGGGCGACTCGCACCGGCCGCACAGCAGCCGGTGAACGCCCAGCTGATACAGATCCCCAGGCGCTACTTGCCATTTTTGCTGCAGCAAAGCCGCCTTCGACACCAGTTCCTCGGTCTGCTCGGTGTCATCACCCTCAACCGGGCACTCTGCGAGCGCCAGGAGCGCCTTGTGGTCATACAAGGCCAGCGCTGAGTCGAGCCCGGCCTCGTCGATGTCGATGGCAAGCGACGCCAGCACCGCATCCTCCCACTCTCCCAGGGTTCGATTGGCCGCGATCATAACCGCCAGGTGCTCGGCTTCGGACAGATCGACCACCGCGACATCGACGTGCGTGTAACCCATCTCGGTCAGCACCTTGAGCCTCAGATGCCCCGACACCAGCAGGCCGTTGCGCACGTTCCAGACCAGCGGCTCAAAGAAGCTGCGTTCCAGCGAGCGCTTCAAAATCTTCCACAACTTCGACCCCGGCTCCGGGTGCTTCCTCGGATTGCGCGGGTGCGGCACAATATCCACCACCGCCATCCGCCGCGTCTTAATGGAGGCGATGCGTTCAATGCCACACCCATCGTTACACCCTCCTGCAGGAGTAAAACCACCAACAGTCGAAAAACCGCCCGCAGGAGCAAAACCGCTCCCACCGCCGCCTCGATCACTATGTTCCACGGGGACTAAGTCATGTTCAGTCATCACCCCCGCCGTGGTGTCAATTCAGGGTGTCATTTCAGATTTTGGGGGGGCGCTCAAAAACAAGGGTAGGGACGAAAGACCTGCCGGGAGTGGTCGCAGGGACTAAAAGATTCCTTTTCTCATATTTGTTAATGAGAATAGTCTCATTAGTGTTCTCACTACTGCGAAAATGGCGAGATGGCATGAAAATGACGCTAGAACGCCCCCTCTCGAAACACCTTTGGAACTAACAACCCCTCAAAGTCTTGGTTGTCTTACCATCTTGCCACAAAACGAGCAAATACAAGACCGCCAGAGCTGGCAAGACGTGTTCCAAGACGCATTCAGGGGCACGGGGACTCGGCACGGCAGCGCACCCGGAGGCCGCACACACCCCTCTCGGCCGCGCCGCACCCTCGGCGTCATGGCACGATGGCATGATCAGTCCGCACTTCGTGCGATCTTGGCAGTCTCTCGGCAGCTCCTGACAAGAGGCCGACACGTGTTGACCTCCTCGGCCGCGCCTCACCCTCTCACTCGATCAGTCCGTGCTACCGCACGAGCCCGCACCTCTCACCCCTGGAGTTTCCCCTCGCCGTCGGCACACCTCTCCGCTCGGCCGCCCTGGGCCCCGCCCTCGCACCTCGTACACCTCACCTCCCTCCCCGCCCTGGGAGCTAGTCCTCGTTCCCCGTATACTCCGTGTCACTCGCAGGCTCGGCAGCAGAGGCGTCAGCCTCGGGCCACTCCGCGTCGTCACTCACCGGCGTCTCCTCACTCGCAGCCACATCGCCAGGCACGGCCGCATTCAGCCACTCGATAGGGTACACCCAGTTGCTCGCTTGCTTCCGTTTGCCAAAGCGGAACTTCCGCCCGCTCGTGCTGCGCAGATCCTCACGGCCACGCCACTTCGCCAGCCGCCGTCCCAGCTTCTTCAGCTCGCCACCCTTCAGCGGCTTGTCATCACCAGATCCCACCAGGTCACTCAGCAAATGATTGTCCCTCGCGATCTGCACGATCTTCGTCATATCAATCAATCGTCCCGCCTCCTGGTGCGGCGTGCCTTCCGTGCCCTCCGCCTCATCAGCCAGGAACTTCAGCAGCGCCTTCCATTCCTCCGTCTCCCGATCCCCACCCATCGGCAAATCAGGCACCGCAAACGGATTCACCACCACACCCATCGCTTCCAAGATACCCCCTACCAGCTCCGACCACTTCGAGGCGCGGCTGTGCGTGTGGCCACCCAGGCGCATCCCTTGCTCGATCCAGTTCCGCAGCAAAGTCCACAGCGCCGCAAGCATCTGCGCACGCTGCTCCCTCTCGTAAAACCACAGCTCATCCACACGCCTCTTAATCGGTCGCGTCTGCGAATCCACCGAAAGGAACAGCTCGCAGATCATACCACGTTGCATCAGATCCCGTGATGTCTCCACATTATTCCCCGTCAAGATCGCCTGGGTCACGTTCACCACTTCAAACATCTCATCATTGCCACCGTACTTGCGGCCCGTGTGGCTCGCCGCCGTCGTAAATCGGTTCAGCGAATTTGAAAACACC
>Ga0214188_100128_pt1 | contig 20760 bp, 14 predicted proteins | sample TroBogEpilimnion_5_FD_153026 | JGI IMG/M metagenome (GOLD analysis project Ga0214188, IMG submission 153026) | Freshwater microbial communities from Trout Bog Lake, WI - 01JUL2008 epilimnion | ecosystem: Environmental > Aquatic > Freshwater > Lake > Epilimnion/Euphotic zone | place: Trout Bog...
TGCGGCAGGCCCAGCGCATGCCCAAGCTCATGACACACACCACCGATGAAGATGCTGTTGTACTTCCCCAGCGAGATGCGGCCATACTGGCGATCCTGCAGCATCTGATCCTTCACGGTGAGCAGGTCTGCATCCAACAGCGGCGAGTCCACCTGCCACGCCGTGCCGCTGCGGCTGGTGCCGCTGGCGTAGTAGGGGCTGTGATGCCCCATCGTGCGCGTCCCTGCATCCCAGTCCGCCAGATTGCAAAAGATGACGACCGTTTCCTTCTCACCATCAAGGCCCGCCCCACGCAGCGCCTTCAGGCAGTCCTGCTTGATGTCGCGCCCGTCCTTTGGATCGGACTCGCTGCATTCCGCCGACTTCAGGCTCCCTTGCACCATGTGCAGTTGAAGTAGGCCATCCTCCGCCAACTCAAGCTGGATCGTGCGATTAGAAAATCCCCAGCTCGCCAGCTCGCGCTGGTAAAAGCCCTGCACATGCTTCATCACCCGCGTCAGCCGTGCGCGATGCTCCGGCTGTGGCTCACGATCCACCGGACTCCAGTAGCAGATGCGCATCACCCGCCGCGCCTTTTCAGGGGCCTCTTCCTCCCATTGCGAGAGCATGCCGCGCGCACGCTCAAAGTCTGCCTGCGTAGGCTCACCGGGCAGCAGTTCTTTAAGCTGCGCAGAGGCAAGCGTTGCGAGGCACAGCAGAGGAAGCAGAAATCGAAACATGGTTGGTGCAGGAGAAACGCAGCAAGCGGCCTTTCCCATAGAAAAACCCACGCCTTGTCGAAAATCCGGCTGCCCATGCCGGATTTGCTCAAGATGGACAGCCCACCCCCGCTTATCTGGCACGATGCCCTCCCACATCACCATCCTCGGAGCCGGTGTCATCGGCCTGAGCACGGCGCTGTACTGCGCCCGGCGCGGCATGCAGGTCACGGTCATTGAGCGCAAACCCGCGCAGCGGGATGGCTGCTCCTTTGGCAATGCTGGCATGATCGTCCCCAGCCACTTCATCCCCTTGGCCGCACCCAGCATGGTGAAGCTCGGCCTCAAGTGGATGTGGAATCCCGAGTCCCCCTTCTACATCAAACCTCGCCTCGATAGCGATCTCCTCGCCTGGGGACTGCAATTCTGGAAAGCCGCAACCAAGCAACGCGTGGATGCCGCCGCACCTGTATTGCGCGATTTGAGCCTGCTGAGCCGCCAGTGCTTTGAAGAAATCGGCCTCGATTTCGGCCTGGTTAAAAAGGGCCTGCTCATGCTGTGCAAACAGCAGCAAACTCTCGACGAAGAAGCGCACATGGCGGCAACTGCCAACGCGCTCCGCATTCCCGCCCAGGTTCTCGATGCCAAAGCCACCGCCGCACTCGATCCCAATGTGACCATGGATGTCTGCGGCAGCGTGTTCTTCCCCAAAGACTGCCATCTTACGCCAGGGCACTTCATCGCCGCACTGGAGGCAGAACTCGTGCGGCTGGGAGTGGAGATTTTGTGGGAGACCGAGGTGACGGGATTTGAGGTCGAGAACGGCGCGCTGCGGGCGGTCAAAACCTCCAAAGGTGAGCTCGAAGGACAGGAAGTGGTTCTTTGTGGTGGTGTGTGGTCGGCAGAAATGGGGAGTTCACTGAACCTCAAACTGCCGATGCAGGCGGGTAAAGGCTACAGCCTCACTCTGCGAAACCCGACACAACTTCCAGATCTGTGCAGCATCTGCACCGAGGCCCGTCTGGCGGTCACGCCGATGGATGGTGCGCTGCGTGTAGGCGGCACCATGGAAATGGCTGGCCTTGATGAATCCATCACGCAGCGCCGTGTGCGAGGAATCACGCGCGCCTTTCCGCAGTATTTCCCAGCGTTTGCAGAGACTGACTTCGCCGAAGTGAAGCCCTGGAGCGGACTGCGGCCCGTCTCGCCGGATGGCATGCCCTACATCGGACGCACGCAACGCTGGAAGAATCTCACCATCGCCACCGGCCACGCCATGATGGGCCTCAGCCTCGCCCCCGCGACCGGAAAGATCGTGAGCGAGCTACTCAGCGGAGAGAAACCGCTTGTGGCTCTCGATTTGATGTCCCCTGACCGCTTCGCATGAAAACCGCCCTTGCCACATTTCTACTCGTATCGACGGCAGCGCTGGGTCTGGACCGGCCCAAGCTGCAGATCATCAATGCCGCGCCGCGTGCGGTGGAGGTGTTTTGGTTGAAGCCGGAGGGCGGGCGCGTTGCCAATGGCAAGATCGAACCTGGTAAAGACAGCATCATTGGCACGACGCTGGGACATCATTTTGTGATCGTGGATGCGGGCAAGGAAACGGAAGTGGTGAGCCAGGTGCGCGTGCAGGGCTTTCGCTATGAACCAGGGGCGCAGGATGGTGTGCCGACGTTTTACACGCAGCGGGTCAGCGCGGGTGGGTTTCCCATCGTGGCCTCAGCTAAAGTCAGTCCGTATGCGCTCAAGGAGGCGGTTTATCTGGTGGACTTGATGTTGGCGAAGCGACCGGATGTGCGCACAGCGATGATCGCTAGCGGTTCGCGGCTTTGCATTCTGGCGTACAATGAATTCACCACCGACCAACCCGAGTTTGCCCATCTGGAACCCGAGAAGGGTTTTGAAGCGGTGAGCGCGAAGGAGTACTGGGATGCTCGCGCGCGTGGCCTGGGCGGCAGCGAGACGGACCCGCTCTGCTCCTGCGCGGAGGAGAACCTGCTGGCCTATGATGGCGATCCGTATGACACCGAGAACATCCTCATTCATGAGTTTGCGCACAACATCCACCTGCGTGGTCTGTCGAATGTGGACCCCACGTTCGACCCACGCTTGAAGGCCGCATTCGATGCCGCGATGAAGGCGGGCTTGTGGAAAGGCGCGTATGCTTCGTCGAATCATCACGAATACTGGGCTGAGGGCGTGCAGAGCTGGTTTGATAACAACCGCGAAAACGATGCGCAGCACAATCACGTCAACACACGCGCTGAGTTGCTCGCGTATGATCCAAAGCTCGCTGCACTCTGCCGCGAGGTCTTTGGTGACACGGAACTGAAATACACCAAGCCGCAGACGCGACTCACGGGTCATTTGGCGGGCTATGATCCGGCGCAAGCACCAAAGTTTGTCTGGCCGGATCGGCTGCTCAAAGCGCGCGGGCTGATCAAGCAGCAGCAGGTTCAGAAGCACCAGGAGGCCACGGGCAAGAAGTCGCATGATGTGCGCCTCATCGCGGGCTGGACGGTGCATGTGAATGCGAAGCTCTTTGAGACGGATGCGCCCGCTTTGGAGAAAGCTCTGCAACTGCTGCGCGCGCAGCTTGATGAAATCGTGCGCGTTGTTCCGGCGCAGGCGGTGGCGGAGCTGCGCAAGGTGCCGCTGTGGATCAATCCCGAATATCCCAAGGTCCAACCGCGTGCCGAATTCCATCCCGGTGCCGATTGGTTGCGGGACAATGGCCGCGATCCAGGGATGGCCAAGGGCGTGGAATTCACCAACGTGCGCATCTTTGAGGCCGAGACGAGGCGCATGCCCAACTTCGCGCTGCACGAGCTGGCGCATGCCTACCACAACCGCACGCTGCGCATGAGCTTTGGCAATCTGGAGATCAAAGCGGCCTATGAAAAAGCCAAGGCCAGCGGCAAGTATGACCGCGTGGAGCGCAAGGATAGCGAAGGGCGCAGCCGCATGGAGCGCGCCTATGCCATGACGAACCCGCAGGAATACTTTGCCGAATGCACAGAGGCCTACTTCACCCGCAATGACTTCTTCCCCTTCACGCGGGAGGAACTGAAACAGCACGATCCAGAAATGTTTGCCTTGCTGGAGAAGCTGTGGGGCGTCCAATCACCGAAACCATAATTCCATGTTAAGCACCATCCCAGTCATACTTCTCACTGTGTCATTGATGAGCCTTTCCACTTTGTTGGCTGACGATTTTGCGGAAATACAAAGCCGGGCCATGGGTGGCGATGTCAAAGCACAGCTCGAACTCGCCCTTCGGTATCGCGATGGCAAGGGCGTGACCAAAGACGACAAGCAGGCCATGCAGTGGGCGCACAAGGCAGCAGATGCTGGCAATGCGGATGCCATGGACTTCGTGGGCTTCGCTTACCTTCGCGGCGCGGTGATCAAGCGTAATCCGGCCATTGCCATCGCCTACTTCAAAGCGGCGGCAGATGGTTCCGCGCAGGCGGCCTTCAATTTGGGCCAATGCTACTTTGGTGCGCAAGGCACGGAGCAGGATTGCCCCAAGGCGCTCGAATGGTGGAAAAAAGCGGCGGAGCGCGGTCATGGACGCGCGGCAGCCAATGCAGCGATGGCTTACCGTTCGGGTGAAGGCATCGCAGCCGATGCGGTGCAGGCACGCCATCTGGCCGAACGTGCAGCGGAGTTGAACGATCCCTCGGGCCTCGTGGTGCTCGGTGAAATGCAGTTCCAAGCCGGAGAACTCGATGCGGCTAGAGCCAACTGGACCAAGGCCACCAAACTCCTGCCAACAAGCGCCACAGGACACCCGGCGCAACCTTCCGGCAACGCCTCGGCTCAGGAAGCCGCAGACCTTTTGAAGCTCATGGATTACCGGAAGCGAAAAGGCGAACCGGGAAAGTTTGCCTTTGTGCAGATGCCGCACATCCAGCAGGGCTACAACAACTGCGGCTCCACGGCCTGCGCCATCTTCGCCCGCTTTCAGGGCAGTCAGATCGGTGGCTGGGATTACAAACGCCTGTGCCCATCACCGCTCGGCACTGGCACAGATTGGGGGCATCTTTTGGATGCCTCGAAGAAGATTGGGCAGAAATGGAAACTCATCACATTCACACCCGATGAAGAAGGTTTCGTTAAAGCCACCGACATGCTGAAAAGCGAACTCGATGCGGGCCGTCCGGTGGTCGTGGACTTCAAATATATTGGCCCGCAGTTTCCCAATGGTAGCGCTGGTCACACGCTCAACGTCTGCGGCTACATCGCCAAAGAAAACCTCTACATCCTCTGCAATCCCGCCGTCGCAACACCGGGTCTTCAACTCATCACGGCGGAGGATTTGAAGAACTTCTGGCGGTCTGACCACTATGGAGAACTCTCCAAAGGTGTACTTTCGCGGCCAGCTTTTGTCATTGATCACCGTTGAGAAGCATCCCTATCGTGAAACATTCGCTTTGCCTCCTTTTCGCCCTCATCTTCAATCATGCTCTTATTGCCGCGCCGCGCGATGCCCTGCCGCTTGATGCGCCGGAGTGGCCGCTGAATTTTCGGCTGCATTTGGATGGCACCGCGAAGGTGAGGCTGAGCGATGACTTGATCCTCACGCTCGATGCGAAAGGCCCGCACGACATCGCGGTGGAACATCCTGCGGATGGTGCACCGGTGCTCCGAGTGTGGAACGATGGAAAGCTGGTGCGCGGGCCTGAGGAGGTGCCGTCTCTGGCGCAAACGGGCGCGAAGGATTTTACTGACGCGAACCTCGACCTCGGTGAGGACTTCACGGCGATGGTGGAGTTTGAGTCGAACGGCGAAGGCACCTTGATTTCGAAGTGCGCTGCCACCGGCAATTGGTCGCCGAATGCGAAGGCTCTTTTCATTCGAGGTGGTCGTCTTGTGTATGACATCGGCTGGCTGGGCGCGATGACCAGCCGCCCCAAGGTGAATGATGGCAAGCCGCATACGGTCGTGCTCACCGCACGCGATGGCACCGCCCGGCTGCTACTGGATGGCAAAAACATCGCGGAGAAAGCTGGCTTCTCGAAACCGGATCAGAAGGAGCATGTCTTCAAAGTGGGACGCGCTGCACCGAATTTTGCGGGGGATTTATCCAAAGGAAACATCCGCACTGTGCGGGTGTGGAAGCGTGCGCTGCCAGAGGCAGAGATGGCGCTGCTTTTCAAAAAGGGTGGTGCGGGTGCAAACACGCCCGATTTCACCTATCAGCCGAAGACAGGTGGCAAACCGATTGTCGAATCCGGCAACGGCTGGGTGCAGGCGCTGGAGCGGAGCGATCACGCGGAGATCGTGAGCGGATGGAATGCAAAGACGCTGGAAGAAGGCGCTGCCATCTACAAAACGCTGTGCGTCGTGTGCCATGGCACCAAGGAGCAGCCGGGGTCTCTGCCAACGGCGCTGCGTTTTGCCGAAGGTCAGTTCAAGAATGGGTCAGATCCGTATTCGATGTTTACGACGTTGACGAAAGGCTTTGGCCAGATGGTGCCACAGCCGCAATACACGACCGCGCAGAAATACGCAGTCATCTATTACATCCGCGAGACCTTTCTGCGTCCGCACAATCCGACCCAACTGAAGGAAGTCGATCTCGCCACGCTGCCGCGCGGACTTGTGCATGCCGAGGCCGAGAAGCCGGACACTTCCCTGCCCCCCTACAAGCGCATGGATTTGGGCCCGGCTTTGTTTTGGACGCTTGAGGTTGCCCCCGACAACATTGCACAAAAGGGCATCGCTATTCGTCTTGATGACGGCCCCGGCGGCGTGAGCAAAGGGCGCGCGTGGATGATCTACGACCATGACACGATGCGCGTGGCCACCGCGACCACAGGGGACTTTGTGGACTGGAAAGGCATCGCGTTTGACGGCAGCCATGGCACCCACACGGGCCTCACGGGTGAGCGGCACTTCATCAATCCGACCGGGCCGGGATGGAGTCTCGGCAGCTTTGAGGACAAGCGCGCTCCGGCCAAAGACGGGAAGAAATACGGGCCTCATGCGGGCTTGAAGTTCGCCGGCATTTACACGTTTCAAAACAAGATCGTTGTCGCTGCGGACATCTACGGCACGCGCGTGATCGAATCGCCCGCATGGCTGGACTATGGCTCGACGCCCGTGTTTATGCGCACGGTGAACGTGGGTGCGGCCAAGCAGCCGCTGCTGCTCCGCGTGGCCCCCGAAAGCGTGAATGTCATTCTACGGGGTGACGGCGTGCTGAGCAAAGCCGACGGCTACTGGGTTGCAAAGCTGACCACTGGAGCCAACTCGCAGTTGTTCATCTCACGCGTGGATGCAGGCTCGCTCGATACTCTTGCCAAGACCTTCACCGCTTCACCAGATCTCACACCGCTGACGCTGGGCGGACCGGCGAAGTGGCCGCAGGTGATTACAACGACATCAGTGGCAGGTAAAGATGAGGGCGCATTTGCCGCGGATGACTTCACGCTCCCACTCGACAATCCATGGCAAAGCTGGATGCGTCCGGGCGGTTTTGATTTCACCCCGGATGGCAAGGGTGCCATCGTGGCGATGTGGAATGGCGATGTGTGGCGGGTGGATGGCGTGATGCAAAAGGCACCGGCCACGCTGACTTGGCGCAGGATCGCCAGTGGTCTGTTCCAACCGCTTGGTGTGAAGTTTCGTGGCGACGAACTCTTCATCACCTGCCGCGATCAAATCGCACGGCTGCGCGACCTCAATCATGATGGCGAAATCGATTTCATCGAGTGCTTCAACGACGACGCGCAGGTGACCGAGCACTTCCATGAATTTGCCATGGGGCTGCAAACCGATGCGGCGGGCAATTTCTACTATGCCAAGTCTGGGCGCCATGCGCTGGACAGCGTGGTGCCGCAACACGGCACGCTGCTCAAAGTCAGCGCGGATGGCGCGAAGACGGAGATTCTCGCCACCGGCTTCCGTGCAGCGAATGGTGTGAGCCTGAATGATGACGGGTCCTTTTTCGTCACCGATCAGGAAGGCTTTTGGACGCCGAAGAACCGCATCAACCGGGTCAAGGTGGGCGGCTTCTATGGCAACATGTTTGGCTACACGAGCGTGACCGATGAATCCGACTCCGCGATGGAGCAGCCGATGGTCTGGATCACCAATGATAAGGACCGTAGCCCAGCGGAACTCATGTGGGTGCCAAAGAATGCGTGGGGCACTCTTGGCGGCTCACTGCTGAATCTCAGCTATGGCACCGGACGTGCCTTCATCGTGCCGCACGAGGAGGTGAATGGCCAGTGGCAGGGAGCAGTGTGCGAACTGCCCATGCCAGCATTTGCTACGGGCATCATGCGTGGTCGTTTCGGCTCCGATGGAGCGCTGTACACCTGCGGCATGTTTGCCTGGGCAGGCAACGCGACAGCACCGGGTGGCTTCCACCGCATCCGCCGCACCGGCAAAGCGGCTCAGGTGCCGCTGGCAGTTCATGCCAGACAAGGCAGCATGAGTGTGACTTTCAGTGATCCCATCGAGGGCAAAGAAAGCGCCATCAAAGTGTGGTCGCTCAAGCGCAGCAAGAACTACGGCTCCAAGCACTACGACGAACACCCTCTGACCATTCGTGCGGTTACGATGAGCGCTGACCAATGCACCGTGACCTTTGACATCCTTGAGCTCGCACCCACACAATGCTACGAGCTTAAAATCAACGACCGCATTCTCCACGGAACGATCCACCAACTCGCCAAACCATGAAACAAGCCCTCGCCCTACTATCACTCCTACTTCTCACCGCGCAGCTTCATGCCAAGCCGCTGAAGGTCTTCATCCTTGCGGGCCAGTCGAACATGGAGGGGCATGCGAAGATCGAGACGTTTGATTACATCGGCGATGATCCGGCCACTGCGCCGCTGCTCAAGCAGATGCGCGGGGCGGATGGCAAGCCAACGGTGTGCGATCACACTTGGATTTCATATCTCACCGGCAAATACGACGGCAGCGCGAATGGAGAGGGCACGGGGAAACTTACGGCGGGCTTTGGTGCGCGAGACGATGCAACGAAGTCGAACGGCAAGATCGGGCCGGAGTTCACCTTTGGCCTCACAATGGATGCTGCTCTGAAGGAACCGGTGCTCATCATCAAAACCGCGTGGGGCGGCAGAAGCCTGAACACCGAATTCCGCCCGCCGAGTGCAGGGCCGTATGAACTCAACGACTACCAGAAGAAGCTCTACTATGGTCCTCCGGGTCACGGTGTGCCGAAGGACATGAACCAGTGGCTTGCGGAGAAAAAACAGGAAACCGGGCGCTTCTATCGCTACATGGTCGAGCATGTGAAGCATGTGCTCGCTGATCCGAAGCGCGTGTGCCCGGCCTACGACGCCGCTCAGGGCTACGAGATCGCGGGTTTCGTCTGGTTGCAGGGATTCAACGACATGGTGGACGGCCACACCTACCCTGACCGTGGCAAGCCCGGACGGTTTGCGGTTTACAGCGACCTGCTGGCCAAGTTCATCCGCGATGTGCGCAAAGACTTGAGCGCACCGAAGATGCCGTTTGTCATCGGTGAGATGGGGGTGGATGGATTGAAAGCGAACCCGGACATGCTGGCCTTCCGCGAGGCGATGACCGCGCCCGCCTTGCTCCCCGAGTTCAAAGGCAACGTGGTGGCCGTGCCGACCGCGCCGTTTTGGTCGGAGGAACTCGGAGCCATCGACGACAAACGCGCGCAGGTGCGCCAGATGGGTTACTACCTGAACTCGAAGCATAAAGACCACGCCAACGCCGACGGCCACATGACCGAGGCGGAGAAGCGCGAGTATTTGAAGCAGTATGAAGCCAAGCTCATCACGCCAGCAGAGGAGGCGCTGTGGAAACGCGGTGCCTCAAACGCCGGATACCATTACCTCGGCTGCGCCAAGACCTTTGCGCTGATGGGCCGGGCCTTTGCGGAGGCCAACCTCGGCATGATGAAGTAAGCGGCAACCCTTTGAAGAAACACACCATGAAACACCTGCTTTATACTCTCTGTGCAGCGCTGCTAACACTGCCAGCGTTCATCTATTCCGCCGACCTGCAGGAGGGCGAGATGGCGGGCTATCTCTTTGGTCCTACGGAGAAGGTGCCGGAGGAGTTTAATGGCGGCTTTTCGCTCTACGCGGCGGCGTGGCCGCTGGTGGCGACTTATCCGGGGCATCGGTTTCAAACCGGACTCTGCGGCACCTGGATGCACCCGCAATATGAGGAGGGGAAAAAGCCGGAGGGCAAATGCTACACGGACATTGAAGGCGGGCTGGGCTGGTGGCGTGACACGCATTTCCCCACCACGACGCCGAAGTTCATCATGGGCGGTGTAGGACCGAATTTTTCATTCATTGCGAATGGTCCCGGCTACGGCGCGGGCACCTGGGAAAAGCCGCGTGGCCAGTATGGCGTGGCGCAGCTCAGTCCGTGGCTGCTGTTTCCGCTGGATGGTTTGAATTTGAAACAAGGCACCAGTGGTGAGCTCTTTGGCTATGGCTATCTGCCGCTGCCTCTGACGAATCCGAAGGCCACCACGGCGGGCAAGAACGTGCCTACGGGGAACCAATGCTGGACGCTGTTTCTGAGCACCGCGAACTTCAAAGGCCCTGCGGCTTTCTTCACTCCCTACTTCTGGACGCAGGCCACGACCGACCACCCAGAGTGGGCGGGGATGCTGCTCGACTCGCGCCCCGCCGGGCCGAACAAAGCGATTCAGATGGAGACGCAGCATGTGCCCGCTGTTCTTACCAAGGACGCGGGAGGCAAGGAGTTTGCGCGAGTCGCGCCGACGGCATTTCCCATCGGGCCGGATGGCACCTCCACGGTGCTGCACCGGCTTACGGCTTATAAAAAAGCGGCGCTGTGGGATGATGTGCAAAAGTGGTTCGATGGCGGCGCTGCTGCGGATGGGGCGATCAAAGCGGAGGCGGCTGCCGTGCATCACTTCCGTGAAGGTGGCGGCTCCAACTGGAGCATCTATCCGCCCGGGACGAAGCGTGAGGAGAAGGTGCCGCTGGCATGGAGGGACTTTGCCACTTCGTTCACGCCGAATCCGATTACCTTCAACTACAAGTGGAATGCGCAACTGACACGCAGCAGCGGCTCGCTCGTTACGTTGCCGGAATATTACGCGCTGGGAACCAATGGCAAAAAGCCGCAATGGAACGTGCTGTCGCCGCAGGAAGTGCCTGCGGAGCTGGGCCTCACGCAGCACCGTTTTGAGACTGCCAAGGAAAAGCCGCAGGAGCCGCGCACCACACCGGATGATGCTACAAGCTGCTGGAAGAAACCAGGCCCCGTTGCCGGTCCGTTCAAGGCCCGCCTCGGCGATGGCAGCGTGGTGACGTATTACTGGTATCGCTTCGCCGACCAGCCTGCCATGCTGAATGCGGACCTCACCGACGCGGAGCGTGAGCAGGTGCAGGCCCGTGTGGAGCAGCTGCACCGCGCATGGACCAAGGACCGCAACTACCTCACCCCACCCGATGCCGGTGCGCTGGCGCACATTGATCCCGCTTTGATCCTCACACCGCCGAAGGGTTTCGAGATTGGCTACGTGCCGATTGCCACGCGGCAGGAGTTGGAAAAATAGCACCGCTATTCTGCATGAAATCACTGGGCTTCCTCTTGGTGCAGATCACCCTCGTGTGCGGCCACGCACTCGCGGCCACGAAGCCCCATGTGCTGCTCATCCTTGCCGATGATCTTGGCTATGGGGATGTGCGTTGCTACAATGAGCAGTCAAAAGTCCCCACGCCGAACATCGACCGACTCGCGCGCGAGGGAATGCGGTTCACCGATGCGCACAGTCCAGCCACGGTTTGCACGCCATCGCGTTACAGTCTGATGACGGGGCAGATGGCGTTTCGTGTGCCGAATGGCGGCACGGTGTTTCAGGGGGCAGGCGGGCCGTCGTTGATTGCGCCGGGAAGGCTCACGCTTCCTGCGATGTTGAGACAGCAAGGTTATGCCACCGCAGCCGTCGGTAAGTGGCATGTGGGCCTGACCTTTCGCGACAAGGCTGGCGAACCAATCCACCGAGGCCGATTGGAGGATGTGGGGCGCATTGATTTCACGCGGCGCGTCGAAGGCGGCCCACTGGATCATGGCTTTGAGCATTTCTTTGGCACCGCATGCTGCCCCACGACTGACTGGATTTACGCTTTCATTGATGGTGACCGCATTCCTGTGCCGCCAGCGCTGCGCATCGACAGATCGAAGCTGCCCAAGCACCCGTATGCAAACGACTGCCGGGAGGGCCTCATCGCGCCGGATTTCCCGATGGAGGAAGTCGATTTGATCTTCCTCAAGAAGAGTCGCGAGTTTATGGCAGAGCACCTGCGCACTTCACCCGAGAAGCCCTTTTTTCTTTACCACGCCACGCAGGCTGTGCATCTGCCGTCCTTTGCCGCGCCGGAGTTTCAGCACCAGACGCAGGCGGGTCCGCATGGTGATTTCATCGGCGAGTTGGATCACCTTGTGGGCGAGTTGATGAAGGAACTGGAAAAGCTCGGCATCGCGGACAAGACGCTGGTCCTGCTATCCAGCGACAACGGACCCGAAACGACAAGTATCGCCCACATGCGCGCTGACTACGATCATGACGGAGCCAAGCCCTGGCGCGGCATGAAGCGCGACGCCTGGGAAGGAGGCCACCGCGTGCCACTCATCGTCCGCTGGACAGGTCATGTACAAAGCGGTAGCACCAGTGATCAGCTCGCCAGCCTCACCGATGTGATGGCAACGCTCGCTGCGATCACCGGCGCGGAACTGCCGCGCGATTCTGCGGAGGACAGCTTTAATCTGCTGCCAGTACTCGAAGGCAAGGCCAGCGCCCCGATCCGCCCGTATCTGCTGACGCAGGCCTTTGGTGGTCAGCGCACGCTGTCCATCCGTCGTGGCACCTGGAAATACATGGACCACCGTGGCTCTGGCGGAAACAATTACACTTCAGCCGAGTTGAAAAGTTTCGCGCTTCCCGAAGCTGCGCCTGAAGCACCCGGCCAGCTCTACGATCTCGCCAGCGATCCCGGTGAAACGACCAATCTCTATTTCAAGCGCCCCGAAATCACCGCCGAGCTTAAAGCTCTGCTCGATCAATCCAAGACCGCAGGCCGTAGTACCGAAATCAAACAACCATGAGCACCGTCTCCATTTTCAATGACGTCATTGGTCCCGTGATGCGTGGGCCGTCGAGTTCGCACTGTGCGGCGGCGCTGCGCATCGGGCGGCTGGCGCGTGATTTGATGGAGGGCGACATCGCGGAGGTGCTGGTGGAGTTTGACCGCGCCGGATCACTGCCCACCACGCACGAGAGCCAGGGCTCGGACATGGGCCTCTTTGGCGGACTACTGGGCTGGGACGCCGATGATGAGCGGCTTCCGGACTCCGCGCAAGCGCTCGCAGATGCCGGAATCGAGCTGCGCATCGAAACCGTGGACGTGGGGGATCCGCATCCGAACACCTACCGGCTGACGCTGCGCAATGCGCGTGAGCAGCACTCGCTCATCGCCATCTCAACCGGTGGCGGCATGATGGAGGTGCTTTGCATTGACGGCGTGCCGATGCCGATGGACGGAGGTTATCATGAGACGCTGATCTGGCTGCCCCAAGGAGTGGTCGCTGAGTTTGCGGCTGATGAGGTGCTGCATCATGATGCAGGCGAGTGCCAGATCATCCAGGTGAAAGCGGCGGCGTTTGTGGCCACGGAGAATCTGCCAGTCATGGCGGTCAAACGACTCGCGCCGGTGCTGCCGGTGCCTTTGCGCAAAGACCTACACGTACCTTTTACAAGCTGTGCGGAGATGCTGAAGCATGATGGAGAGCGCCACACGCCGCTTTGGCAATTGGCGGTGGAGTATGAGATGGCGAGGGGGAACTTCAAGGAGCGTGAAGTCATCGACAAGATGATCGCGATTGTGCGCATTTTGAGGAAGTCCATCAACAGCGGCATCGCGGGCACAAAGTATGAAGATCGCGTGCTGGGGCATCAAAGCGGGCGCTTCCATGAACTGATGCAGGCAGGCAGGCTGCTGGATGGCGGCGCGCTCAATCGCATTGTGTTGTACGTCACGGCCTTGATGGAAGTGAAAAGCTCCATGGGCGTCATCGTGGCTGCGCCGACGGCAGGAGCCTGCGCAGCGCTACCCGGCGCGGTGATCGGCATGGCGGAGGCGCTGGAGAAAAGCGAGGAGGAAATGGCGCAAGCGATGCTGGCGAGCGGGATCATCGGCGTCTTCATCGCCACGCGTTGGACCTTTGCGGCGGAGGTGGGAGGATGCCAGGCGGAGGGTGGCGCGGCAGCGAGCATGGCCGCTGCGGCGCTCGTGACGCTCGCAGGCGGCACACGTGATCAAACCATCGCTGCGGCTTCGATGGCGTTTCAGAGCATGCTGGGTTTGATCTGCGATCCCATCGCCAATCGTGTCGAGGCTCCATGTCTTGGCAAAAACGTCATGGCTGCGAGCAATGCGTTGTCTTGTGCAAACATGGCGCTGGCAGATTTTGATCCGCTCATCCCTCTGGATGAAGTGATTGATGCCGCGAAAAGCGTGGCCGCGATGATGCCGCGCGAGCACCGCTGTACGTCCCTAGGCGGACTGGCCATCACGCCGACCTCGCTGGAGATTGAGCGGAAACTGGGCGCGCGCAAAGGACTGGGGTGCGGTGGGTGCGGGTGCCATTGATGCTCTCTATGGCAGCGCCATCCGACGCCTGATCTTAGTTGCCATCTCACGAGCCTTTAGTATCCAGTACGCATGCCTGCCCCGATACCTGATCTCAAAGTGGACGAGGTGCTGCCGCCACAGATCAATCCCATCGCGGCGAAGCTGGCGGCGAGTGCTGATCCAACGGACCGGGCGACGGCGCGGATCCTGGCCAAGTATCTGGATGAACTGCTGCGGCTGCCCGGCACGAATGTCCGCATTGGACTCGATCCCATCTTGGCACTGCTGCCGGGTGTGGGAGACACCGTAGCCTCTGGGGCGGGCGTCATTATCTTGATTGAGGCCCTGCGCAGCGGTGTCTCCCTACCAGTGTTTTTGCGCATGACCCTGAACATGGGGATCAATTTCCTCGTCGGCCTCATCCCTGGTGCGGGAGCGGTGGCCTCGGTCTTTTTCAAATCCAACAGCCGCAATCTTCACCTCCTGACCACTTGGCAGGAGGGGCAACAGGACAAGGTACACCGCAGCACGCTGCGCTTTTATGCGGGCCTCCTCATCTTGGCCGCCTTGATCATCAGCTTCATCATCATCGGCTGGGCGTTTTATGCATGGCTGTTTTTCAAGGTCACTGATGCGGTGCTGCATGCTCTGGGCCTGCGCTAAACTCCACGCAGTGACTGCGAGCGCCTATGATTTCCTCCTTATACCAGAATGCTGCAGCGCTGTCAGGCCTGGTCATCTGGTATGGGCTATTTGTGCTGCTGGAGAGACGGGAGCGCTGTCAATGGTTACGGCCCCTGCTGCCGCTGCTGGCGGGGTATGTGAGTTTTCGCGCGTTGGGCTGGTATTTGGGAGCCATTCATCCGGCCATCGTCCCCCGTCTGGAGCATTTGGCAGGCGGGCGACGCCTGCTGCTCTTCATCAACGACGTTGGCCTGCGGGAGGAAGGGATCAAACTGTTCTTTGCACTGCCGTGCCTGGGGTGGCTGCTTTCCCGACCTGCCCCGCCGTCTGCGCTGACGACCGCTGCTCTGGTGGGGCTGGGTTTTGCCACGGCGGAAAACCGCTGGTTTTTCGGTGGGCACGCCGAACCCACGCTGCTGGTGGGTCGGGTCTTCTCCACCACGGCGCTGCATGTGGCGGCCACCGGTTTGTGCGGCGGGGTGCTGAGCCAGGTCTGGCAGCACCGTCCCCGTGTGTGGGCGCGCTTTTGGGCCACCTTTCTGACGGTGGTGGTGGCGCATGGGCTGTATGACTGGCCACCCGGCAGCGCCTGGCTGTCCCAGATGGTCGTGATCGCCCTCGTGGCGTGGTTCTTCATCCTCCACCACCGGACGCAGCCCACGTGTGCTAATCTGCGTCTAGCGCTCGTCTGGTTTGCCCTCAGCGCCACCGTGCAGTACGCGCTGGCTCTGGGGATCACGTGGGTCCACTGGCGCAGCCTGGAATCCGTTTGGATCTGCGCGCGGGAGTGCCTGCTGTTTCTGCCAGCGGTCCTGTTTACCGTGCTGTTTTTTGCCACACGAAGCTCAAAACAAAATCTGTCATAAAAATAAAGGGACTCTTTAGTTTGGTCTTGTGATTTCAAACGCAGATCGTTATAACTGAATAAATCGGCATAGAAAACCCTGCTTGCCAATTTCTATTGAAATCAGTTACATTGAATGCAACCTAAATTGTCTCGGCATGAATTCGAAACCAATAGCATAGACTCTCTTAAAAAGTCTGGAAAAAAATTGCGTGTGGGGATGCCAAGTTTGGGTGATCGTGAAACTTTTCTGCAGCAGGTCGAGGAGATTCTAGACAGCGGGCATTTTACGAATGGAGGCAGGTTTGTACAGGAGTTCGAGAAGAGAGTCGCTGAAATTTTGGAAGTAAAGCACTGTGTGGCGATGTGCAACGCCACGATAGCCTTGGAGATCACCGCCCGAGCTCTCGGCCTGACTGGTGAAGTCATTGTTCCTTCCTTTACATACATTGCCACCGCCAATTGCCTACAATGGCAGGAAATCACTCCTGTCTTCTGCGATGTGGATCCCGAGACGCATAACATGGACCCGGCTCAAGTTGAACGGCTAATCACGCCACGGACAACGGGCATTTTGGGCGTGCATCTCTGGGGCCGTGGTTGTGATGTTGAGGCTTTGCAGCAAATTGCCACCAAGTGGAATCTCCAGCTCTTCTTCGATGCTTCGCACGCCTTTGGCTGTACGCACAATGGGAAGATGATCGGCGGCTTTGGCCGGGCGGAAGTCTTCAGTTTCAACGCCGCCAAATTCATTCACTGCTTTGAAGGGGGGGTAGTGGCCACCAATGATGATGTCTTGGCTAATAGGATTCGTAAAATGCAGAACTTTGGATTCACCAAGTTTGACCATACAGAATACCTGGGGGTGAACGCGAAGATGATCGAGATCTCCGCTGCCATGGGGCTGACCAATCTCGCGAGAATGGAGTACTTTGAGGCCATCAACCGTCGTAACTTTGAGCTCTATCGAGAGCACTTGAAAGGTATTGATGGCATCGAATTTCTCAGCTATGATGAGAACGAGCGAAACAACCTCCAGTATATGGTGCTGATGGTGGATAAAGCCCGTTTGGGCATTTCACGCGATACTATCCTAAATGGCCTGCACGCGCAGAACATCATTGCTCGGTCCTATTTCAACCCCGGGTGTCATCGCATGGAGCCCTACCGGAGCCAAAGCAAGTATGCCTCAATTCACCTGCCTGTGACCGATAGTCTTTCTGACAAAGTGATCTGCCTGCCAACCGGAGCCCCCATCTCACCTACAGATGTCGCTTATATCTGTTCGATTATCCGGTTCATCGTTGCCAATAGACATACTTTGATGGATTCCAACGTGAATCAGTTGAAAAAGAGCTTCGCTAAGGTGGCTTGACCGCTTTAATTCCAGTGAATCACAGCTCAACTTCCCGCAATCCCGGCCGAAGAACGGGGTCCACCTCACGCATCAGATTGGCCGCTCGCCGCCGCCGCTAGTCTTTTTCATTGATCCTTTCAGGGTCACACTGCATCTCTGCATGCAGTGTGGCTTTTTTTATGAGCAAACCGACCCTTCAATCCCCTGCCCCAGACTTCACCGCCCCCGTCATCGGCGGCAGTTACCAAGCCGGAGACACCGTCACCCTGAGCCAACTGAAGGGGCAGACGGTGGTGCTCTACTTTTACCCGAAGGACGACACGCCGGGCTGCACGAAACAGGCCTGCGCCCTGCGCGATGGCTGGTCGCAGATTTCCCAGAAGGCGCTGGTCTTTGGCATCAGCACCGACCCGGTGAAGCGTCACGCGAAGTTCATCCAGAAATACTCGCTCCCCTTCCCGCTCATCGCCGATGAAGACCAGCAGATCGTCAACTCCTATGGGGTGTGGGTAGAAAAGAGCCTGTACGGCAAAACCTACATGGGCACCGAGCGCAGCACCTTTGTGATCGGGCCAGATGGACGGATCGCCGCGATCTTCGAGAAAGTAAAACCTGACCAGCACCTGGAGTCGGTGCTGGGGGTGCTCTAGAGGAGCATCGGCTCCAATGAGGATGGCTGAAGTGCGACGGAAAGTTGTGTCCGCCGCACTTCATCAAACTGCCGTTTAGCAGCGGTCTTAGACCGTGCCAAAGATGGTCTTGCCGGTGCTGAGGAGGTCGTTGCAGGCTTCCTTCATACGGTCGCAGAGGCCCTGCTCGCCTTTCTTCAGGTAGGAGCGTGGGTCGTAGGTCTTCTTGTCGCCCACTTCGCCGTCGATCTTGAGGACGCCAGCGTAGTTCTTCATCATGTGATCAACGATCGGTCGGGTGAAGGCGTACTGGGTGTCGGTGTCGATGTTCATCTTCACGACGCCGTAGCCCAGAGTCTCGCGGATTTCTTCGAGGAGGGAGCCGGAACCGCCGTGGAAGACGAGGTCCATTTCAGCCTTGGCACCATGCTTGGCGGTGACTGCGGCCTGACCATCGCGCAGGATGGTGGGCTTGAGCTTCACGGCACCGGGCTTGTAGGCACCATGCACGTTGCCAAAGGTGGCGGCGAACATGAAGCGACCGATGCCACTGAGAGTCTCGTACACTTCCACCATGTCTTCGGGGGTGGTGTAAAGCTTGTCGGCTGCGACACCGCTGGTGTCATGGCCATCTTCTTCACCACCAACGACGCCGGCTTCGACTTCGAGGATGATTTCGTGCTTCACGCACTCGGCCAGGAGTTCCTTGGAAAGGCGCATGTTTTCCGCCAGCGGCAGTTCTGAGGCGTCGAGCATGTGGCTCTGAAAGAGGTTGTTGAGGCCCGCAGCGCGGCGCTTGGCGGTTTCCGCGATAAGAGGCTTGAGGAAGCTGTCCACCTTCTTGGGCTGGCAGTGGTCGGTGTGCAGGCCGACGAGGATGTTATACTTTTCAGCCAGGCGGTGGGCGGCCTCGGCGAGGACGATGGCACCAAAGGCCTGATCTTTGAGGGAGGTACCGGAGGCAAACTCGCCACCGCCGGTGGAAACCTGGATGATGCCGTCGGATTTGGACTCAGCGAAGGCCTTCAGCGCGCCATTGATGGTGGTGATGGAGGTGACGTTGATCGCCGGATAGGCATAACCACCCTTCTGGGCGGCATCAAGCATGGCACGGTATTGGGCGGGTGTAGCTACGGGCATCTTTGGGGGTGTGTTTGAGAGTTGAGCAACTGAGGGAAGCAAGAATCGGGCCGGGTGCAAGGCAGCAATCGCACGGCGGGCTTTGGCTGCTGTGGTAGATGGTTGATGTGCCTCCGTGCGTACGAGCCGGAGCGATTGAAAAGGGGGTAAAGGTGTGCGTCAGCAGCCCGCGTTGGGACGAAGAATTCCAGGGACGCGCGCAGCGCATCCCTACCCGCCCTGCGTAGCGCGGCACCTCAGGGCTGTTAGGAACCGCTGTGCGGGTCCGAGTTTTCGGGTCTGTCGCGACTCAGGCAACCCAAAAGGTTCGCTGTCCTTGTCACGGTCGATAGACGGGTGGCTATAACCCTCGCATTTTGTGATGCACCGCAGTATAAAAAAATCACCCGCCGCAGCAGAGCTACGGCGGGTGACGAGGATAAGCCTGGGAGGCTCAGTTGGGAGGCATTAAGCCTGCACGCGACGGCGGCGCATGATCAGCGCGCCGAAGGCTCCGACCAGCAGCAAGGCGCGGCTAGGCTCAGGCACGGCAGTAACCGAAACGCCAGAGAAGGAACCCGTGCCGGAAAACACCGATGAACCAGCGAACGAACCACTGCTGGCCAGGGTGAAGTCAATCGGCTGGGTGAACAGCGTGCTAGCTCCCGTATCAGTGGTGGTGATGGGCGCAAGGGTGTTGTCGAGCAGGGACACCGAAAAGGTGTCTGGCGTCGAAGCAGCATTGGCGGTGGTGGTGACGTCGAAACTGATGGACGTCGTGCCAGCGCTGAAGCCTTGGTAAAAATCCTGCAGCGCAGCGGACTTGTCGAAAGCCACTGTGCCGGTCAGATCTCCCGTGACTCCGCCAAGGGTCGATGCACTGCCAACGATGGTGCCACCACCGCCGAAGGAGAAGTTGCTCACGGAAACATTGTTGCTGACTCCGCCGCCACCATCCACAAAGGAAAGATCAAGCGAGTAGTTGTTTCCGGTACCAAGACTCGGCAGAGAAGCCGTGTTGATGGTTTCATGGTAGGTGTAAGCCGCGCCCGCAGGGAGCGCAGTGAGGAGCAGAGCGGCCCCGAAGGCCACGAGGGGCAAGGAGCGCAGGTTTGATGCAAGTTTCATACTTTGTTCGTTTGTTTGTTGGGGGTGAGATTGGAATTAGGGATTGGGAGTTCCCGTGACCAACTGCGGCGTGTAGGTGACGGTGCCGGTGGAAGGCACGTTGAAGAGAAGCTGCACACTGGCGCTGGCTCCGGCGGCAAGGCCAGCGCTGCTCACCGTGATGTAGGAGCTCCCGGCATAGTTGGTCACCGTGGTGCCCGTCTTGTTGGACAGGGCGGTGTTGCTGCTCAGGTTCTGCACGACCAGTTGGATCGGGCCAACCAAGGGCAGAGTGCCATTGTTGGTGACCGTCACGGTCTGGACGAACTTGTTCGCCACGCGGTTCCAGGTGAAACCACTGCGGGTGATCGGCGTGCTGGTCAGCAAGCCAGCAAACGTTGGGGCAGCGGCGGTGCGAGCATTGAGGGCAGGCAGGCCGAAGCGCTGCTCGATCGTCGAAAGGATCGAGGAGGTGTCACGGGAGGTGTGATCGACCACGCCTTTGTTCACCAGCGGCGAGATGACGATGCAAGGCACGCGCACGCCAGGGCCCCAGATGTCGCGGGCCGGAGGTGTGACGTGGTCCCAGCGACCACCGTGTTCGTCATAGGTGATGATGATCATCGTGCGGGCCCAGAGCGCAGGATTGGCCTGCACCGCCTGCACGATGGCAGCCACGTGGGCCTGA
>Ga0214188_100130_pt1 | contig 20574 bp, 17 predicted proteins | sample TroBogEpilimnion_5_FD_153026 | JGI IMG/M metagenome (GOLD analysis project Ga0214188, IMG submission 153026) | Freshwater microbial communities from Trout Bog Lake, WI - 01JUL2008 epilimnion | ecosystem: Environmental > Aquatic > Freshwater > Lake > Epilimnion/Euphotic zone | place: Trout Bog...
CTGCCAGCACCTGCCAGTCCGCCGCTGTCGTCTCCCAGCCGCTGCTGATGCGCACCACGCGTTTCAGTTCTTCAGCACTGGCACCGAGCGCTGTCACGACGACTGAAGAGCCTTCCTTGCCTGAACTGCAGGCCGAACCCGTGGAGATGCTGAAACCGCGACGCGACAAGCGCGTGAGCCATTTCAGATTGTCATGTTCCGGCATCACCATGAGCACGGTGTTCCAGAGTCGTGGCGCCGACTCGCTGATCACCCGCAGCGGGTCGAAACGCGCACGCAGTGCTGCGATGAAGGCATTCCGCAGCTCGCTTTGTGTTTGTTCGATTTCGGTTAGACGCGGTGTGAGCGTTTCCAAAGCTGTCACCATGGCCTCAATGGCCGGGTAATTCTCGGTGCCTGCACGCCGTCCGTGTTCTTGCGGGCCGCCACGGATGAAGCCGAGATGCGAATCTTCTTGAGGCAGCACCAGAAAACCGCAGCCTTTACTGCCGCCGAATTTATGTGCGCTGCCGGTGATGAAGTCGCAGTCGCCAAGCTTCGTGGCATCGAGCTTACCGAGCCATTGCGCAGCATCCGTGTGAAATAGCACGCCTTGTGCACGACAGAGCGCTGCCATTTCTTGCCAGGGCTGCAAGGCACCGCTTTCGTTGTTCGCCGCCATCACGGAGACGAGTGCGGGACGCTTGGAAGTGAGGACATTTTTCAGCGCGTCGAATTCAACCGCGCCGTCTGCATTCACCGGCAGTTCCACCATGTTACGACCGCGTGTGGCTTCACGCACACTCGGGTGTTCGATGGCGGAGATCACAACGACGGCATCAGCAGGAAGCGTGGCAAACAAGGCATTGTTTGATTCCGTGGCGCCCGAGGTGAACACGATGCGTTCGGCCTCCGCGCCGATCAGCGTGCCCAGGCGTTCACGTGCCGATTCAAGCTGCTGGCTTGCCAGCCCGGCATCGCGATAAAGGCTCGAAGGATTGTGCCAGTGCTTCTCGCTCGCCCGCAGCCAAGCTTCACGTGCGGCGGTATGCAGCGGCGTTGTGGCGTTGTGGTCAAAGTAGCCGTTCATGCAGAGATCTCCACACGTCGTGGATGGGTGTAAACATTCATGGTTTCACCCCGCAGAAAGCCGATGAGCGTCTGACCCGCCTCCTGCGCGAAATCGACGGCGAGACTGCTGGGCGCTGATATGGCCGCCACGAGAGGGATGCCTCCTGCCAGGGCCTTTTGAATGATCTCAAACGAAACACGGCCGCTTACCAGGAGGATGTGCCGGTCCAGCGGCAGCAGGTCGCGCTGCAAAGCGTAGCCAAGGATTTTATCGAGGGCGTTGTGACGGCCCACGTCCTCGCGCAGCACGATTAGATTGCCGTCGAGGTCAAAGAGGCCGCTTGCGTGCAGTCCGCCGGTTTTGGCAAAGGTTTCCTGCGCGGCACGCAGCTTGTCGGGCAGGCTGGCGATCAGTTTCGGTGCGACCTGCCACTCACCTTTCACGGAGGGAAACTGCTGAAACACGCTCTCGATGCTCGTCTTGCCGCAGAGCCCGCAGCTGGACGCGCTGAAGACATGACGCGTGAGCGAGTCCCAGTTCACTACGGCACCACCGAGCAGCACATCAACGATGTTGCCGTGCTTGTTGTTGGTGCTGGGGCACTGCGAAACTTCGAGAATGTCTCGCGGGCGCTGTACCACACCTTCACTGACGAGAAATCCGGCGGCGAGTTCTTCATCATGTCCCGGCGTACGCATCACCACGGCCACGGAGCGGCCTTCAACACGGATTTCGAGCGGTTCCTCGCGAGCGGTCACGTCGCTGACTTCGCTGCTGCCGCCAGTGGTGTTCACTTTGCGCACATGCACTTCGGTCATGGCTGGATTTTCCGTGCTCATTACGAGGACTCCATGAAGTCTGCGGGCAGCACGCCCGCAGGCACTCGGCGCGGCTCGGCGATGAGGCGCACCATCTTGTCGAAGATGTCCCGGCCGCGAATGATCTCAATCTCCACGCGCATGAAGTAGAACGGGATGTCGGCGACGGGCAGCTTGGGAAAGCGCACGTAATCCTTTTCCGTGGTGACCATGCAATGCACATCACGCCGCACGCAGCGCTCCACGAAATTTTTCAGATCTGGCCCACGAAAGCGATGATGATCCGCGAAACGAGCGATGACCTCGACCTTCGCGCCGAGTTTGCGCAGGCCGTTTTCAAAGCTTTCAGGCACGGCGATTCCCGAGAGAGCGCCCACAAATTTATCACGCAGTCCGTCGATGGGCAGGTGCTCGCCGGTGTGGATGTTTTCGAAGTGCATCGCACGATGGCGGCACTCGATGATCTCCGCGGCACGGTTGTAGCGACGAATCTGTTTGATGACATCCTCGCTGTCGCCGTCGGACTTGGTGATGAAGATGTAGCTGGCGCGGCGCAGGCTGCGTGGCGGTTCGCGCAGCGTTCCGCGTGGCAGCATGTGGCCGTTGTTGCCGAACACGGCTGTTTTGTCGATCAGCACAATGTCGTGGCGGTGCTTGAGCTTGAGGTATTGCAGGCCGTCATCCAGCACGAGTACATCGGCACCGAAGCGCTGAATCGCATGCGCACCGGCCTTGACGCGGTTTTTATCCACCACGACTGGAATGCCGGGGCAGTTCTTCGCCAGCATGAAAGGCTCGTCGCCTGCGTTGTGCGAATCGAGCAGCACTTTCTCACCATCAGAGACGATGCGCGGCAGTGGTTCCGGGGGCTTCGGGCTGAAGCCGAGCCGTGCGGCCAGTTTCTTCGTGAATGGCAGTTTTTTCTGCCGCTTGCTTTTGTAGCCCCGGCTGAGAATGCAGACGCGGCGGCCGTGCTCATGCAGTGCCTTGGCCAGCATCTCCACCACCGGGGTTTTGCCGGTCCCACCGACGGTGAGATTGCCCACGCTTATGACCGGCACGCCCAGGTGGTGGTCATGGATGTAGCGATGGCGGTATAGATAGAGCCGGGTCCGTACCACCGCTGAATAAATGCCGGAAAGACCACGGAACACGACCCGCAGCAACGAAGCGCGGATGCCACGGCGATTGTTGATCACCACGTCGATGATGAAATTTTCGATGTCTTCCAGGGTGTCTCTCACAGAAGGGCATTGGAGGCGGGAAAGCGCACCACGTCAACGAGACGCCTTGCTGTTTGCAGAGGAGTTTTGTAGCCTCCCGAATATGAAATTCATTTCCTGGGCGCTGCTGGGTCTTGTCATGGCCGCCAACACCGTTCAAGCCCTCACGCTGGCTGAGGCTGCTGCGCAGATGTCCAAGTAGCTCAAAGCCGGGTGCATCGTCACAGGCGAGCGCGTGGGCGACGATGTAAAATATGCCATCTCCGGCACTGCGCCCGAAGCGGGAGGCATGCCGCCGGAGAAGCTGGTATTTGAGATTGGTTCCATCACCAAGGTGTTCACGGGCCTGCTGCTGGCACAGGCGGTGGTGGAGAAGAAAGTGACGCTGGAGAAGACGCTGGGCTCCCTGCTGGCAGGGCAGGTGAAGTTTGTGGATCCCCGTGTCGCGGCGATCACGCTGAAGCAGCTCGCCACGCACACCAGCGGTCTGCCACGCATGCCGGACAACATGGGCGCTGACGCGACCGAGGAGGATCCGTTTGCAAATTATGATGAGAAGCTGCTGCTGAATTTTCTCTCCACCGCCAAACTTGAAGGTGAAGGCCCTTTTTCATGCAGCTACTCGAACCTCGGCATGGGACTTCTGGGCTATCTGCTGGGCGGCGTGTATCAGATGCCGTGGGATAAAGCGGTGGTGGAAAAATCTGCCAGCCGCTGGGTTTGCACGACACCGCTGTGAATCCCGATGCCAAGTTGCCAGTCGCCAAACCCCATGCTGGAGACAGCAAAGAACTGAAGCCGTGGCATTTTGCAGCCCTGGAAGGCTGCGGTGCTTTGCGAAGTACGGCGGCAGATTTAGTGAAGCTGGGGGAGGCCATGCTGCATCCTGACAAAACGCCATTACTTGAGGCTTTTGCGCTCGCTTTGGCACCGCAGGCTGACGCGGCGGCTCATGGTGCTCAGATAGGTCTCGGCGTGTTTCTGGGCAAATTCGACGGTGATGCAACCCTGCATCATGATGGTGGCACCGGTGGGTATTGTTCCGGATTGCAGGTGATTCCTGCCAAAGGGATCGTTCGCGTCGTGTTGATCAACAGCACGGGACTGTCTGGTTCGCTGGTGATTCTGGCCACATCCACCGCCAAGCCGGTGGATCCGGCGACGCAAAAGGAGATCGCCGTGTCGGCGGAAATGCTGAAGCAGTATCCAGGTGTCTATGAGCTCGACCGCGACTCACGATTCACCGTGCTGCTGCGTGAAGGCAGGCTCTACGTGAATCTTAGCGGGCAGCCGTTTCTGCGTGCCTTTGCCAAAGCGCCGGACCGCTTCTTCTACAAGGCCGTGGCGGCGGAAATTGCCTTCAATCGCCATGAAGGGGGTGTCCAATCTTTGACCTTGTTTCAAAATGGCAACGAAATCACCGCCAAGCGCAGCAGCGCCCAGCCACCGGATTACCAACTCCGACCTGCCAAAGAGCTGCAGCCCTACGTGGGTGAGTATGCGTTGATGGGCACGAAGCCGTTGAAGGTCACCCTGCAGGCCAGTACGCTGTTTGCGCAGCTTGATGGCCAGCCAGCGGTGCCGGTGTTTGAAACCTCGCCCGACCGTTTTGAATACGATGTGGTGAAGGCCGTGATCGTTTTCACGCGTGATGACAAGCAGCAGATCAACGGCCTCACGCTCCTGCAAAACGGCCTGACGGTGCCTGCGCCTCGCGTCAAGAGCCCACCCAGTGCCCCGTCGAAGTGAGGCGGGTTTCCCTCTCAGCAAGTGCCAGGATCGTCTGGAAATGCGGACTTTTACTCTCGCGATGCACCACGCTCGTTTCGATCTTTTTGAATCCTGCGGTGCTGAGCATGTCATGCAGATCACTCTCGGAAAAGCCGAGCCAGACATCCGCATAGAGGTCACGTGCCTGTTCAAACTGATGCTTGAGGAGATCCAGCACCACGATGCGGCCACCTGGCCGTAGGATTGTCAGTGCGGCTTTGAGCGCTTTCTCCGGATTTTGCGCGTGGTGCAGCGCTTGGCTGAGAAAGACCAGATCCACGCTCAGCGGCGGGATTGGCGGGGCCTCAATGTCACCGAGGCGAAATTCGAGGTTCGTAAAACCATGCTTCTGAGCCAGCTCCGCACCGTAGGCCACCATCTTTTCGCTGTTATCGACAGCGATCACTTTTTTCGCCCGCTCGGCGAGCAGTTGGGAAAGCGTGCCTTCGCCCGCTCCGAGATCGGCAATGACCAGCGGTGGCATGAGTTTGAGCAAGGTCTCGCCCAGGCCCTTCCAGGAACGGCCGGGGATGTAGTGGCGGCCAAACTTTCCCGCCAGCGCGTCGAAGTAGGCTTTCGCCGTGTGCGCCCGCTTGCGCAGTACGATTTGCAGCGCCTCGGCATCCTTGGTCACCTCGCGCAGTTCCGCCCCGGCTGCCTCCAGCAGGGCAAGAAAATGCGCATGGGTCGGCTGGTCTTTGGCACCGGGTTCATCGAGCTGGTACATGCGGTTCTTGCCGCTGCGGCGGTCGGTGACCAGCCCTGCCGTCTTCAATTTAGCGAGCTGGGCGGAGATGTTGGACTGCGGCAGTGAAAGCACCTCCTGCAGTTCCGCCACGCTCAGCTCTTCCTGCTTGAGCAGCAACAGCAGCCGCACCCGGGTAGGGTCGGCAATGAGACTGAGTGATTTAAGGACAGAAGCCAAGGCAGGGCCATCGTATCAACGCATCATGATTCATCAATGCCAGAGTTTTGGGCCCTACTGGCACTGCGTTTAGAGCTTCGAGGCCGCCCAGATGCCCGCTTTGTTTTGCTGTGCCCGCCTCCGCAGATCCTGCAACTCCAGCGCGTAGTCGTTGATCGAGCGTGCATCCGCAGGCAGGCTTGATGTCACGCCCGCCACGCGGGCATAGCCGAGCTGCACCAACAAATCCGCTAGGTAAACCGGCTTGCCAGGCCGAGTCTCCACCAGAATCAGCGCGTAGTAGCGGCTCAGACCGGGCACTTCCTCCCAGCGTGTCATCACGGTGAAGGGATGATCCTTGAGCAGTTGCGCCACGTATTGCGCCGCTTTCTGCCCCTCTTCAATAATGCGCTGGCTGTTCACTCCGAAATAACGCGCCTGCTCCTGCACGCGCTGCGGATGGGTGAGCGTAGAGTCCAGTGCATCCACGTAATAGAGCACGAAGATGTGCTCGTCCTCCGTGTCGCTCACTTTGATGCGCAGGGTGTCCGCCTCGTTGGCGCGGCTGTCGATCAATTTGGCCTTGGGGAAGATCTTGAACTGCTGTAGGGGCATCCGACCGGCGTCAGGCGTCGTCTGACCCGGAGGCAACTGGGCCACCGAGACTGGCAGCGCCTGCAATGGCGCGGGCCGACTCTCCTTCAGCAGCACTGCCACGAGCACGATGATCAGCACCAGCACGCAGGTGATGGCGAGATTCAGCAATGTTTCACGGAAAGGCATGCAGTGGGGTCAGGGATTCGTGCGATCACTGTCCAGCGTTCAGGCGGGTGCTCAAGCTTCAAGTGCTGTGATGATAAGAATGGCTTCAGCGGTCCCCGCAGGAAGGCACCGCGAAAGAATGTGGCATTCAGTTCGTAATTGGTATGACCTCCTACCAATTTCATGACCATTTTACCACTCAAACCCACCCCTTCGCTCGTCGAGCAGGTCTGCACACGCTTGGCGCGGCAGTTGCGTGACGAGGGCGATTCTGGGGACGGCAAACTGCCGCCAGAGCGTCTCATGGCCGAGCGACTTGGCGTGAGCCGCACCGTGCTGCGTGAGGCAACGAAGCGGCTCGAACTGCAGGGACTGCTGGAAATCCGCCACGGCAGCGGCATTCGGGCATTGAACCGGCTGCACAAGCCGTTGAGCGGGTCCTTGTCGATCTTGCTCCCCGAACTGCCGGAGCGCCTGCGGCAGTTGAGCGAGGCGCGTGCTGCCATCGAGCCGGAGATCGCACGTCAGGCCGCCTTGAAGGCCAAAGCCCCGGATGTGAAGCAGTTGCGGAGCATTCATGAGCGTCTCTTAGCGGCTCAGACCCACGACGAAGCCGTCGAGGCGGACATCGACTTCCACCGCACGCTGGCCCGAATCGCTGGCAACGAGATCATGAAACTCATGCTCGAATCTTTGGCGGATCTTGGGCGTGAGAGCCGCCGCGTGACGATTGGGAATGTCGGCAGGCAGCGCGCCATCGACCACCATGCTGCCATCCTGAATGCGGTGGCTGCGCACGATGCCAATGCCGCCGCCAAGGCGATGAAGCACCACATGGACGAGGCTGCTCGCGATCTGGCCGCCAAAGCGAAAACCAAACGATGAAATCATTACTCTACATCATTCTGGCTGCGGCTCCGGTCTTGGCGGTTGATTTCGACCAGGACATCCGCCCGCTGCTGGCAAAGCACTGCGTCGAGTGCCATGGCGAGAAGAAGCAAAAGGGCGAGCTGCGTCTCGACGCCAAAATCTTTGCGTTCAAAGGTGGTCATGACGGGCTGGCCATCGTGGCTGGTGATGCAGCCAAAAGCCTGCTGTTCCAGCGCATTCATTCCACCGATGACGACGAACGTATGCCGCCGAAGGACGAGCCACTTTCACCGTCGCAGATCGCCTTGGTGCAGTCGTGGATTCAAGCTGGGGCTGTGTGGCCAGAAAACGCTGCCGACAAAGCCGCCGCCGTGGACAAGCGCCTCCAGCATTGGTCCGTGCAGCCCGTGCGAGTGGTCAAAGGCGCTTCCATCGACTCGCTGATCAACGCGAAGCTCGCCGAGAAAAGCCTCGTGATGTCGTCCGCAGCGGACCGCCGCACCTTGATCCGTCGCTTAAGCTTTGATCTGGTCGGCCTGCCACCGACCCCGGAACGGGTGGAACAGTTTGTGAAGAATGCCGATCCCAAGGCGTATGAAAAGCTGGTGGATGAACTGCTGCACTCCACCCACTACGGTGAGCGCTGGGCGCGGCACTGGCTCGACATCGCCCATTACGCCGACACGCATGGCTTTGAGCGAGATCAACTGCGCCCGAACGCGTGGCGATACCGCGACTACGTCATCGCGTCGCTCAACGCCGACAAGCCCTATGATCAGTTCATCCGCGAGCAGATCGCGGGGGATGTGATCGCGCCGAATGATCCGCAGGCCGTCGTCGCCACCGGCTTTCTCGCTGCTGGCCCATGGGACTTTGTCGGCCAAGTGGAAACCAAGAGCGACATGCTCAGACGTGCCGCCCGTGCGGGAGATCTCGATGACATGGTCACGCAGGTCATCACCTCAACGATGGGCATCACGGTCAACTGCGCACGCTGCCACGATCACAAGCTCGATCCCATCAAGCAGGAGGAATATTACCGGCTGTGGGCTGTGCTTGCCGGGGTGAAGCGCGGAGATCGTGAGGTGGACGGTGTGGAGGCGAAGCGCATCGCTGGGGAGAAAATGCGCCTCACTCAGGAGCTGGCGGCGGTGCGTGCCCAGATCGCCAAACTTGCCGGTGAGGGTCTCAATCTCGCCGACATGGTGGGCGGTGGTGTCAAAGGTCGCGGTATCGACTTGCGCACGGGCAATCTGACCACCAGCAAACTCGGCTATCATCGCGACATCCAGACCAATCGGCTGCAACGCATCGAATGGCCTGCTGAAGTCAAGGAAGCGGAGCGCACGGTCTCATGGGTCTTTGTGCCTGATGGCAAGAATCCTGTACCCGTGGCCACCAAGCAGGAGGTCAAAGGGTTGCCCGCCACCAGCGGCCATACTTGGGATGCCATCCGCAATGGACCGCTGAATGCGCAGCGCAGCACCAAGATCGGTGGCGTGGATTACGCGGAGAAAGAGCACTCCATCCTGGGGCTGCATGCCAACAGCGGCATCACCTTCGACCTCGCCAAGATTCGCCAGAGCAGCGGCCTTGGCATGATGCATTTCACCGCCGCTCTCGGCTTCGGTGCCGATGCAAGTACCGCAGCATCACGCGCGGACTTCACCGTGTATGTGGATAATGAGCTCAAGTTTCAGAAGCTCAAGATGCGCAAGGATGAGTTCACGCACCTGGACATCGCGATTCCTGCGACAGCAAAAACCCTCACACTCATCGCCACTGATGGCGGCGATGGCATCGGCAGCGATCTGTTATTCCTCGGCGATGCTCGTCTCATCCCTGAGGTGGAGCACAGCAGGCTGAGCGCTACCGAGCAGGAGCTTTTGAAAAAACTGCGGGCTCAGGCGGTCAAACTCGACACCTCTCTCAAAGCGCTGCCCGAGCCAGCTAAAGTCTATGCCGTCGTGACTGAGGCCAAGCCTCCCGTGATCCAGGTGCAGCGGCGCGGTAATCCCGAAGACCCGCAGCAGGAAGTGCAGCCCGGTGCTTTTGCCTGGGCCAAACACGCCAGCATGGATTTCGGCACGAATGCCATGCCTGAAGGTCAGCGCCGACGCGCGCTGGCAGAGTGGATCACCCACGCCGACAATCCGCTCACCCGCCGTGTGCTTGTGAACCGTCTCTGGCATCATCATTTCGGCCAGGGCATCGTCACCACTCCCAGCGACTTCGGTCTCGGCGGCGACAAGCCCTCGCATCCGGAACTCATTGATTGGTTGGCCGTTGAGTTTTTGCGCAGCGGCTGGTCGATGAAGCACATGCACAAGCTCATCGTCATGAGCACCGCGTATCAGCAGCAGTCCACCTCGCACAATGACGCAGCGCTTCGTCTGGATGCGCAAAATCGCCTGCTCTGGCGGCAGAACCCACGCCGCCTGGATGCCGAGTCCGTTCACGACGCCGTGCTGAGTGTCGCAGGTACTCTGAACCCGGCCATGGGTGGTCCCGGTTACCGCGATTTCAATTTCACCGAGGCCTATGCGCCCATCTACGACTACATCACGCCCGACAAACCCGAACTGCTGAGGCGCAGCATCTATCGCTTCGTGGTGCGCACCACGCCTCATCAGTTCATGTCCACGCTCGACTGCCCCGATCCCGCCAACATGACTCCGGCCCGCGCGCAAACAACTACCGCGCTTCAGGCGCTCACGCTAAGCAACAATGAGTTCATGCTGCAGCAGGCCGGGAACCTCGTCACCCGCATCGAAAACGAAACCGACTCACGCGCAGCCGCCATCCGCCGGGCCTTCTTGTTGTGCCTGCAAAGAGAACCCAAGGCCGAAGAACAAACCGCCGCCACCCATCTCGTCTCCGAGCAGGGTCTTTTTGCCCTCTGCCGCATGCTCATCAACACGAACGAGTTTGTTTATGTGGACTGATCTTCATCTTCCAATTCGAACAACCAACGGCGGCGTTCGTGACGGAGCTGAAGCACGCTTACGAGTGTGTCATCTTCGTCGAGGGTGTAGAGCACGCGCCAGCCGATGCCGGTTTTCCATGGTCGGAAGAGCATTTGAAGGATCTTCACCTCCGGATTCCAGCGCTCGTTTTCTGGAGCCATACCATGTCGAAATGGAGCTCCCGCGAGTTTGGACAAAGCTTGCTCCAGGCTTTCAAGCCACCTGTCGCCGAGTTGCGCTCCGCCGTGCTTTTCATCTGACTCATACCAGGCCAGCTGTTCTTCGACAGCGATCTCTGCCTCGTCGGAGAGTTCCCAGCGAAAGCTCATTTGGCGGATCTACGTTTCGCAGCACGCTGCCGAATTTGCTGGAAAGCAAGAGGTCCGGGAGTCCCTCGCTTTCCTTTGGCGTAGGCTTCGAGGATGGACTTCAGTTCCATATCAGCCCGTCTTTCCTCTGCATCATGGGCAAGCTCCTCATAGGCAGCCACAGAGAGCACCACAGCCGCCGCCTTCCCGTTGTGAGTGAGCACGCGCGGCCTGCCATGTTTCTTGAGCTCCGCAGTATGCTCACGCGTCCGGCGCGCGAAATCGGTGAGACTGACGATGTCTTGATCAAGAACCAGATTCATACACACATTCTAGCACAGAATAATGTGCTGTCGCAAACAACAATTCCTTTGCCATGAACTCCGCTTTCCCCTGCCACCGCCGCAAACAAGCTGTCTCACGCCGTGATTTCCTCTGGGAGCTTGGCGGTGGTCTCGGCGGTGTGGCGCTCTCGACAATGTTGAGCGAGGCACAGGCCGCGACGAATCCGCTCGCGGCCAAACGTCCGCCTTTGCCCGCCAAGGCACGTGCGGTGATTCAAATTTTCTGCCCTGGCGGCCTCAGCCATGTGGATTCCTGGGACTACAAGCCGGAACTGGCCAAGCGCAGCGGCAAACCTTTCGATCCCGATGGCAAGATGCAGTTCTTTGCCTCCAAGCCGGGCAACTGCCAGGGCAGCTACTGGCCGTTTCATCAGCATGGCCACTGCGGACGCTGGATCAGCGATCTCTTCCCGCAGCTTGCGACCTGTGTCGATGACATGGCCTTCATTCACTCTATGCAGAGCAAGAGCGCGCTGCATGGCCCTGCCATGTTCATGGCCAACACTGGCTTCATCCTGCCCGGCTTTCCCAGCATGGGCGCATGGGTCACCTATGGCCTCGGCAGCGAAAGCGAGAACCTGCCAGCCTTCGTCGTGCTTCCAGATTCGCGCGGCCTGCCGCCCGGCGGCGTGATCAACTGGGGCGCAGGCTTTCTTCCCGCCGTGCATCAGGGCACGACCTTGCAGACAGATGCCGAGAAGCCGCCCATCGCCGATCTGTTTCCGCCCAAAAGCTTCGCTCAACTGCGCGGCGACACCGAGCAAACGAGCCGTGATTTTCTGCAAACCCTCAACCGTGCGCATGCTGCTGAGCGCGCGGGCAACACCGAGCTCGAAGCGCGCATTGCAGCGTATGAACTCGCGGCACGCCTGCAGCTCAGCGCACCCGAAGTCACCGATCTGCGTGGCGAAACGGCTGTCACCAAGCAGCTTTACCAGCTTGATCACGAAGACATCGGCCCATTCGGTCGGCAGTGCCTGCTGGCGCGGCGGCTCGTCGAGCGCGGCGTGCGTTTCGTGCAGATCTACTGCGGTGCAGAAAACACCACGGCTAAAAAAATACGCCCTAACTGGGACAGCCACGAAGACCTAGTGCGCGATCACGGCTACTGGGGCCAGGTGCTCGATACCGGCGCTGCCGCTCTGCTGCGGGACTTGAAATCGCACGGCATGCTCGACAGCACCCTCGTCATCTGCACCAGCGAATTTGGTCGCCAGCCTGCCGCGCAAGGCAAGGGGCGCGATCACAATCCCGGTGCCTTCACCGCCTGGATGGCCGGCGGCGGCGTTCAGGGCGGCACGGCGTATGGCAGCACCGATGACCTCGGCTCCAAAGCCGCGGAAAATCCCGCCTACTGCTACGACCTCCACGCCACTGCACTGCACCAACTCGGCATCGACCACGAAAAACTCAGCTTCTACCACAACGGCATCCAGCGCCGTCTCACCGATGTGCATGGGCATATCATCAAAGACATCATCGCATGAGGTTGCATTTTTTTGGAAGAGTCGGGCGCATTTCCCTGTTTGTCGCCATCACGAAATGAAGATGAGACTTCCCCACTGGCTCCTGACAACCCTGCTGCTGGTCACTGCCACCGCCAGATCTGAGTTGGTTGATTCGGTTGGTTCCTTCAGCAAAGCTTTTCCCTCACTGGTTCCGGGCTCGGTCATCGAAGTCGCAGACGGCACCTACACCACCAAAGGCGGGATCAAGATCGTGGGGAAAAAAGGCACGGAAGAGAACCCCATTGTGTTCCGAGCGCAGCATCGCGGCAAAGCGGTGATCGCTGGCGTGGCCGGGTTCATCCTCAAAGATTGTGAGCACGTCGTTCTTGAAGGCTTTGTCTTCGAGAATGACGCCGATCAGCAGTCCGTGCTGCTCGAAAACTGCCATCACGTTCGCGTGACGCGAAACATCTTCCACCCGGTCGAGCGGGCCAAGCCGCGCCACTGGGAGCATTGGGTGACCGTGGACGGTGCCAGCAGCGGGGAGAACCGCGTCGATCACAATTTGTTTGAGCACAAAGTCAATCGCGGCAGTCCGCTCTTCATCCGTGGCGATGATGTCGCTCTCGTCTGTTCACAGCATGATCGCATCGACCATAATCATTTCCGAGATGTGGTCTTTGCCAATGGCGAAAACGGCCATGAGACCATCCGCACGGGCGGCAATGACCTGGGGGCGTTCGGCCAGAGTTCCTTCACGATCATCGAGGAGAACCTTCTCGAACGCTGCAATGGCGAGGAGGAACTCATGTCGCTGAAGTCTTCGGACAACATCGTCCGCAACAACACGATCCTCAATTGTCGCGGCGCGATCTGCATGCGTCTGGGCAATCGCAACGTGGCCTCCGGGAACTTCGTCATCGCTACCGAGAGCGGACCAGGCTTTGGCGGCATAAAGCTCTATGGCTTCGAGCATCGCGTCTTTAACAACTACTTTGCCGGTCTGACCGGCAGACGCCACGACGCGCCGTTTGCGCTGGTTCCCGGCATGTACGATGTCCCCACGACAAATAACATCGGTAAAAAATACGACGACAACACGGCAGCGGACCCAACGCGGTGCTGGATTGCCTTCAACACTTGGGTGGACTGCTCTCCCCTCCAGTTTGGTTTTGAGAAAGAAGAAAAGGGACGGCAGCATACCCCCAACGCCTGCGTCTTCATCAACAACCTGGTCGTGCGCACCAAGCCAATGACCACACCGCTTATCAATCTCGGGCGTGTGCGTGATCTGCAAGCCCATGACAATCTCGGACACACTGTTGAGCCAGTTTCCACAGCAGACTGGGCAAGTTGGTTTCGCTTCGCAGATCCTCATTTGCTGCAGTCGGATAAAGAGCTATGGCGGCTGACAGCCCAAAGCCCGGCGATCAACTCTGCCGTCGAAGATTCCACCCAGATAACAGATGACATCTTTGGTCATGCACGAAAGAGCCGGTATGACATGGGTGCCGAAGAATTCAGCCAAGAGACCGCCGTCCGCACACTCCTGACCGCTGACAAAGTCGGGCCGGATGCTCCCTGAAACTCCACTCCATCACTCCTTTCATGTCCCAAGCCCATATCGCCATCATTGACTGGACCACCTCCCCACAAGGTGATCCTGAATCCACCATCGAACGCCAGATCATTGGCGGTGCCGCACGTGTCACACGCACGCTCTGTGAAACCGATGCCGATTTCACTGACGAGGTTTATCAGGCCAACGCCATCATCATCTGGCACAACATGCCGCTCACGGCCAAAGGTATCGCAAAACTGCAGAACTGCCGTGCCATCATTCGCAATGGTGTCGGGTTCGATAGCGTGGACGTCGCTGCTGCGCGTGAGCGTGGCATCGCTGTTTGCAACGTGCCGGATTACGGCACCGAAGAAGTCGCCGACCATGCCATCGCTCTCGCCATGGCACTGTGCCGTCAAATCCTGCCACTGGATGCCGAAGCCAAGCAACTCGGCTGGAACATCCGCGTCACGCCCAAACTCCGCCGCCTTAGCACCCTCACCTTCGGCATCGTCGGACTTGGTCGCATCGGTACTGCGACAGCGCTTCGGGCCAAAGCTCTCGGCTTCCGCGTCATTTTCCACGATCCCTATCTTGCCAATGGTGCCGACAAAGCCGTCGGCATCACTCGTGTGCGTACGCTCGACGAACTCCTCGCGCAGACCGATGTCCTCTCGCTGCATTGCCCGCTGAATGCGGAGACGCGGCACCTCATTACTGAACGTGAACTGGCGCTGCTCAAAGCGGGTGCTTTTGTGGTGAACACCGCGCGCGGTGCCATCATCAAGAAGAGTGCCATTCTTGCCGCGCTCTACGAAGACCGCATTGCCGGAGCTGGGCTCGATGTGATCGAAGACGAACCGTTGCGCTCTGAGGAAGAGGCTGAGACACCCAATCTCATCGCCACCTGTCACGCCGCGTTTTGCAGCGTCGAGAGCAAGATTGAAATGCGCAGTACCTCCGCCCGCATCGCTCTTGCCGCAGTGCGCAATGAGCCGCTAGAAAATGTGGTGAATGGCGTTTGCTCCTGACTCTCTCATGAATCTCTGTTCCTTTTTCACTGCTTCTCTTGCTCTGATCATCGTTTCAACTGCTCCGGCCCAAGATACTAAACCGCTGCTGCACGACCATGCTCTGCCGATCCTTGCCACGCCTGACTTCAAAACACCGCTGGACGCCAGCTTTAGCATTGCAAAAGGGAAATGGACACCGCAGGACGGAGTGTTGAGCGTGCTGGATCTGCCGGAGCAGAAGCACATCCCGGTGCTGCATCACAAGGTGGGGCTGGCCAGCGCCACGATCGAAGTTGAGTTTCTGATCGAAGGTCCGGGCAGCTTTCTCGTGGGCTGTGACTCCAACAAACATGTGGGCCGTGTGGTGGTTGTGGGAGGGGCTTTGAGCATCGCGGAAGACTCCGTGGCCCCCTCACACACGATTGCCAAGCTGCCGATGACCGTGAAAGCAGGCGAGTGGCACAAGCTGCGCGTCGAATGGCAGGGCGATCAGATGGCCGCCAATCTCGATGGTCAGGAACTGAAGGCACAGCATCCATATTTTGCGACACCGAAGGCACGAAGCTGGCTGGCGGCCGGGAAGTCCGTGAAGGTGCGTAATCTCAAGATCAGTGGTGAGACAAAGCCATGAGATTCATCGTTGCCTTCTTGGTTCTGCTTGGCGTCTTTGGTAGAGATATTCAGAGCGCTGAACCCCAAATGCTGCTCGAAGAATCATTCACGGCAAAATTGTCCAAGGACTGGTTCTGGGGTCTCGGCACGTGGACGGCGAAGGACGGTGTACTGCGCGGGTTTGAATCAGGCCCGCGCCGGCATGGTCCGGTGAAGGTGCGCAAATTTCCGCTCAAAGACGCCGTCATCGAATGCGACTTTCGGCTGGAAGGCAAGGCAACGTTTGCTGGCATCATCTTCAATGGATCGCAGGAGCGCGGGCACATCGTTCACCTCGTCATGAGTGCGACGACACTGCGCATCCTGGCCCATCCGAGGATGGGCGAGCACGTGGACCTTCTCAAACAGCCCAACATCCTGACCGTGGGTGACTGGCATCATGTGAAGATAGAATTCAAAGGCGAAACCATCACCGCCACGATCGATGGCAAGACCATCACCGCGAGCCATCCTTGCATCGCCGAGGAAAAGCAGACCTTCGGTCTGGGCGGGGAATCGGGTGGTCCTGAAGGTGAAAAGGCGGGCGCATTGGAGTTCCGCAGGCTGAAGATCGGCAGCCTGCCTTGAGTTCGAAGCGGGCCTTGGGTGGGAGTGCATGACCTGCCACGCCGGTTGACTGGCACTCTGTGTGCTGCATCCTAGCGCACCCCTCTCGCATGAAATTCATCCTCCCGTTTGCCGCCCTGGTCCTTTCCGCATCGTCGAGCCTGGCCCAAATCGCCCTCGAATCGGTCAAAAGCTTTGCCGATCTCGAAAAAGTGGCCGCTCAACTGGCACTGCAGCCGTATCAGGCACCGACGCAGCAACTGGACCCCTTTTTCGAAGGGCTGAAATACGACGGTCATCGGCAGATTCGTTTTGTGCGTGACAAGGCCCTGTTTGCCGACCAGGGCGATGTCTTCCGTGTCGAGTTCTTCCATCCGGGCTGGATGTTCAAAAAGCCCGTTGTTTTCTACAACATCAAGGAACCTCAGACCGTCGGTGTGCCGTTTGATGGCAGCCACTTTGACTATGGCGAGCTCAAAGTGCCTGCGGGTGCGAAGAATCCCGTCGGCTACGCAGGGTTTCGTGTGCTTGCGCCGGACTCGCTGGTGAAGCATCCCTTCGAATTCATGGTGTTCATGGGAGCCAGTTACTACCGTGCGGTGACGACACAGCTCGGCTACGGCATCTCTGCGCGTGGCGTCGCAGTGAACACCATCGGCGGAGAACCGGAAGAGTTTCCCGACTTCACGCATTTCTGGTTCCAGCAGTCAAAGGTGGGGGACAAATCCTTCAAACTGCTCGCACTGCTCAATGGGCCCAGCATCACCGGCGCGTATGAATTTGAATCCACTCCTGGAATCAGCACCGAGATGAAAATCAAGGCCACACTCCATTTACGCAAGCCGGTGAAAATGTTGGGCATCGCACCCTTCTCAAGCATGTTCTGGTTCGGCGAGAACTCGCATCCGAAACCTTACGATTTCCGGCCCGAAGTGCATGATTCGGACGGCTTGCAGGTCGAAATCAAAGATGGGCCATCGATCTGGCGCCCACTGGATGTCAGCCGTGACATGCGCTTGAGCATTTTCGAAACCAGCAACCTTAAAGGCTTTGGCCTCGCGGAACGGGATCGTGATTTCAACAACTTCCAGGATCTTGAAGCCAACTACCATCGCCGTCCGGCGGTGTGGGTGGAACCGGTGAGCGGATTTGGCAAAGGTGCGGTGACTCTGGTCGAGCTGTCCAGCGGCGAAGAAACCTGGGACAATATTGTCGCCATGTGGAAGCCGGATCACCTGCCAGCGACTCCTGCGGAAGCGCTCAAAGTCGAATATAAGCTCAACTGGCTCGATCAACACGATCCTGGCACACTGTGCAAGGTCATCAGCTCCCGTCGTGGTTTTGTGATGGATTCGGATGATCATCTCTATGTGATCGACTTCGCCAAAGGCGGCGAGAACGGTGTCGGGAAGCCGAAAGACTGGACGCCTGAAATCGATGTCGTCCTCAGTGCTGGCGCGGGCAAGGTTCTGGACAAGCGCGTGATGCGCAACCACGAGACCGGCGGCTGGCGCGCCTTCTTCAAGCTCGATATTCCCGAGACCGCCAACCTGCTGGAGATCATGATGGAATTGAAGGACGAAAAGAAGGTCATTTCTGAACGCTGGATGTACCAATGGCGTCGCTAAGTCTCATCGATCTGGGTTGGAACGAGTTCTTCGCGAAGCACTTTGAGCCGTTTCGCGCGCAGGGCTGGAAGCCTGCGCGTCTGATCCGCGACAACAAAATCAGCTACGGCGCGCTGCTTGAAGATGGCACGAATGGCTTCGATGAATTTGAGGTCATCCTGGGTGGTAAAGTTTATCACGATGCCGAAACCGATGCTGAGCTGCCCGCCGTGGGCGACTGGGTGGCGCTGGAAGTTGGTGGAGAGAACGGTGACAACATCATCCGTGCCCGCCTGCCGCGTCAGACCTGCTTCTCACGTAAAGCCTCCGGCTTCAGTGCGGAAGAGCAGGTGATCGCCGCGAATGTGGATGCGGTGATCGTCGTCACTGATTCCGGGCCTGACTACAGCCTGCGCCGCATGGAGCGCTACTTCACGCTTATCTCCCGCAGTGGTGCCAAGGCGGTCGTGCTGGTCAACAAGGCCGACCTCTATCCTGACAAACAGAATCAGGAGGCCGCCGAGGCAATCCGCGCACTGAATGCCGATGCCGACGTGCATGTGACCAGCGTGAAGAAGCGCAAGGGGCTCAAGGTGCTGAAGGACTACCTCAAGCGCGGCCAAAGCGTGGCCGTGATCGGCTCCAGCGGTGTCGGCAAATCCGCGCTTGTCAATCTACTGCTGGGTGAGGACTGGCAGTGGGTGGATGAAGTGAACGAAGTCACCGGCAAAGGCCGCCACACCACCACCGCACGTGAACTGCTCGTGCTCGACAAGGGCGGCATTCTCATCGACAACCCCGGCATCAAAGAGGTCCAGATGTGGACGAATGAGACCACGCTGCGCGAACGCTTTGCCGACATCGAAGAACTCGCGCAGCGGTGCAAATACCATGACTGCAAGCACGGCACCGATGCCGGGTGCGCCATCCGCACCGCCGTGGAGGCCGGAACCCTGGATGCCGAGCGCTATGAAGGCTATTTGAAGCTGGAGGACGAGATCGCTAAGCTGCGCAAACAGCGCAAGAAACGCCAGATGACCGTCGAGCGCCGCAACAAACGCGACCACAAGATCAAGGCGCGCAATCGTGTCGATCGCGAGGATATCGAGCGCGATTTGAAGCCACGCATGTAATCTGCCGCTATGCCTCCCCAGCCTCCCCCATCCCGCACCGGCCTCGCCCGCGCCATGTCCAAGCTCGGCTTCTGCTCGCGCAGCCGTGCCACCGAACTGATTCGCATGGGCAAGGTGAAGGTGAACCTCGTCGTTCGCAAGAATCCCGAGTTCCCCGTGATCCTCAAAAAGGACGTCATCATCATGGACGACGTCAGCATCAATCAGGCACCGCGTCTTTACGTCATGCTCAACAAGCCGCGTGGCCTCGTCACCAGCGCCTCGGACGAGCTTGGGCGCGAGACGGTCTTTTCCTGCTTTGAGCATTCCAAACTGCCGCACCTCTCTCCAGTGGGACGCTTGGACAAAGCCAGTGAAGGCATGCTGCTGTTCACCAATGACAACGTCTGGGCAGACACGATCACCAATCCCGACACGCATCTCGACAAAACCTACCATGTTCAAATCGGCGGCACCATTGATGCAAAACGCCTCGCGCTGATCAAGGAAGGGGTCATAGACGAAGAGCAAGGCGACCACCTCTCCGCCAAGGTCATCAAAATCCTCCGCAGTGGCGAAAAGAACATGTGGCTGGAAGTCGTCCTCGATGAAGGTCGCAACCGCCACATCCGCCGCCTGCTCGAAGCCTTCAACATCGAAGTCCTCCGCCTGGTGCGCGTGAAGATTGGCATGCTCGTTCTGGGAAACCTGCAAAAAGGCCAGTGGCGTGAACTGACGAAGTGCGAAGTCCTGAAGTCACGCGAGCCGCAGGAACTGCGGCCTGAGTAAAACATCACTCCGCCCACGCCTCGCGCAGCAGGCGGAGGTAGTTGCCATGCATGATGTTGGCGATGTCCTCGTCCTTGTAGCCGCGCTTTTGGAGCATGGCGGGGATGCGGGAGAGATCGGCGATGGTGTCGAGATCTTCGGGCGTCTGCTCGGTGCCGTAGCCGCCGTCGAGGTCGGTGCCGATGCCGCTGTGCAAGGCATTGCCGGCGAGTTGGCAGACGTGGTCGATGTGGTCGCAGATGACTTCGAGTTTGAGGCCGGTTTCCTGCGGCGTGGTTTTGCCACGAATCCAACCGGGGATCATCATCCAGGCGTCAAGCGCTGCGCCGACGACACCGCCGCGTGAGATAAGCGCTTTGAGCTGATCATCAGAAAACTGGCGGGGATCAGGGACCAGAGCGCGGCAGTTGCTATGGCTGGCCCAGACGGTGCCCTGATGGATGTCGAGCGCCTGCCAGAAGCATTCGTCACTGAGATGGGTCACATCCAAGATCATGCCGAGGCGGTCCATTTCCTGGATCAGCTCTTTGCCGCCAGCGGGCAGGGGACCGACTTGATCATGACCCAGCGCGTACCGGCACACGCCGTAGTGCGCGGGGCCCATGGCACGCAGTCCTTGTTCCCAGGCTTTTTCGAGATGGCCCACACTGCGGATGGAGTCGGCACCTTCGAGGCTGAGGATGTAGCCGATGGCTTTTTCATCATCGGGAATCGAGGTGTTATTCCAAAGCGCGACCATTTCATCGAGTTCGCGCAGATTGGTGATCTGGCGCATCTCGCCTGCCTCTTCCATGGCACGATACCAGGAAA
>Ga0214188_100136_pt1 | contig 19825 bp, 22 predicted proteins | sample TroBogEpilimnion_5_FD_153026 | JGI IMG/M metagenome (GOLD analysis project Ga0214188, IMG submission 153026) | Freshwater microbial communities from Trout Bog Lake, WI - 01JUL2008 epilimnion | ecosystem: Environmental > Aquatic > Freshwater > Lake > Epilimnion/Euphotic zone | place: Trout Bog...
CTCAAAGTCGGCGTCGGCCTCATGTGCCGCCACTGCCGCGTCCGTGGCGAACTTTTTGACCGCATTCAGAGTGGCGAGATCGGCGATCTGCTCATGATGCGCGCCTACCGCATGCAGGGCCCCATCGGCTCCGCCTTCACTCTTCCGCGTGATCCGAAAGTGGACCCAAGCGAACTGCAGTGGCAGATCCAGCGCTTCCACAGCTTCCTCTGGGCCTCCGGTGGCGGCTTCAGCGACTTCAACATTCACAACATCGACGAAGCCTGCTGGATGAAGAACGACTGGCCGGTGGAAGTCCAGGCCAGCGGTGGCCGCAGCGACCGTGGTGACTACATTGATCAGAACTTTGACCACTATAGTTGCGAGTACACCTTCAAGGACGGTGCCAAGCTCTTCCTCGAAGGCCGCACTGCCATCGGCACGCACAACCAGTTTGCTACCCAGGTGCATGGCACCAAGGGCAGCGCCATCGTTTCCACCGCCGGTCACTTCCCCTCCAAGGCGATGACCTTCAACAGCCAGATGATGCAGCGCTCCAACATCATCTGGCGCGGCAAGCAGCCCGAGCCAAATCCATACGACCTTGAGTGGCAGGATCTCATCGACGCTATCGTTGCCGACAAGCCCTACAACGAAGTGGAGCGCGGTGTGAAATCCAGCCTCACCACCGCCATGGGCCGTGCCGCCGCGCACACCGGTCAGGTGATCCGCTACGATGACTACATCAACAGCCCCTTCGAATTCTCCCCCGGAGTGGACAAGCTCACCCTCGATGGCCCGGCACCGATCATTGCCGACGCAAGCGGCAAGTATCCTGTGCCACAGCCTGGTATCCTCAAAGACCGCGAGTACGCCATGGAGCCGCAGGCCAATCCCTTCCCGCTCATCCCTGTGCCTCCAGCACCTGTCGAAGAGCAACTGTCTCCGCCGGAGCGCCCGAAGGCCGCACCGAAGAAAAAGGAAGCCAAGAAAGCCTGATGCTGACACGGCAGCACCTGCTGCCTGAACCTAGTCTCCCACTGAACCGCTGCCTGCGACCAGGCAGCGGTTTTCTTTTGATGGGACTAAGCCTGATCTGAGACTGTTCTGAATGCTTCCTTAGACGCCGAACTCAGACAATCGCTTAGCGTTGTCGCGTGGACAAGAACGCAGCGGACACCCCCATCCCAGAATCTCTAGCGGACACGCCCGAAGCCGAAAGTGTGCGGCTGTTGGTCGGGCGCAGAAGCTGGATGAAACTGGGCATGTGGGGTGCCTTTGGAGCGGTTGGTGGAGGTCTGGGTTATGTCATGACTTCTCCCACCGTGCTGCCGCTCTGCTTCGATGGCCTCTATGCTTACGCTCACGAGTGCCACCCGCCCATTGTGCATCAATTGGTGGCCGCCGCTAACGAACTGGTGGGAAAGCCCTACAAGTGGGGCGGCGGTCACCATTTACCCGCGTCATCCCGCGTGGCTTTGATGGGGGTATGAACCGGGCTTGTGGTTCAGGCCATCCGCATGGAAGCTCCACCATGAAATCCTTCCCTTGTCTTTTCGTTCTGCTGCTGGCCTCGTGCCTGTCGGCCTGTAACAAACAAAGCCCACCTGCTCAGGCCGAGATGAATGCAGCAGCCCGGCAAAGGGCCATTGAAGTCAGAGAAAACGCCGACAGAGAAACCATAGCCCTCAATGAGGGCGGTGCAAAAAAAGCCGCTGCTACAGATGCTGTGCCCACTCCCGAGGCTGCATTGCTGAAATAAAAGACGGCACCCGAGTTGCTTGATTGACAGTGCCGCTGCTCTACGGGCAGACTGAGTTTCTATGTGTAAATCCTCTCATTCGATTTCGTCCGTCTTTCAATGTTGCTGGCAAGGCTTACTGACCGCGAGCGCGCTGCTGATGGTGACCTCCTGCTCACTGCCCGCTGGCAATGGGGGGCTCTCCGTTGCCACGCCCAATGTGCAGGGCGTTTATCAGGGCTCCTACACCAATGGCAGCGCCAACGAGAAGCTGGCCGGACAGTCGGTCAGCTATGAAATCTCCGTGCAGCAGGCCCCTGGTTCCAGCAAGATCACTGGAGTCATCAAAGAAACGTACACCGGCTTTGGCACCATGAAGAATGGCTACTTGTGGGCGGACTTCCGCGGAACGTGCGAGGGCGAAAATGGCTACATTCACCTACAGTTCACTAAAACCTACCGCCACTTCAAACACCCGTCTGTGTCCTTTCGAGGCTCGCTGCCGCCGGGTTCCACCTTACTCGCAGGCACCTGGTTCTTGACCGATAAGCCGAGTGAAAGCGGCATGTTTCAGATCAGCGGCATCCTTGTGAAATAAACCCCTGAAGGCTTTCCTGCTGCGGTTGCCTCGTTGTGGCACGGACCCGGTGAAGCCGCTATGGGTCTCAACCGCCGCATTCTTCGACTTCGGTTTTTGCTTCCACCAGCGACAGACCCGTCTGTTCCCGGTGAAGCTTGATCGCCGCGATCTTCTGTCCTGGCTCACGGGTCAGCTTTTGCACTTCTGGAGACAACGGGTTTGGCGGCTCCAAGTTTAGTTGCTTCATCAGCGCATCCAGCTTGCGTTCGATGCGCCGCTGAGCGAGCCGCTGGCGCTTTTCCATCGAGATCATCCCCGCAAACAGGCAAACCAGCAGTCCCAGCGCTACGTAGCTTGAGGGGTCAAATGCCGCGAGGAGTGGATGCATAAGAAAGCGAGTGTTTGCAGCTTAACGATGGTGACCGCCACCACCGTGGCCCCCCATGTGGCCGCCGCCATGACTCACATGGCCGCCGCCACCGTGATTGATATGGCCACCACCGCCATGATACACCGGGCCACCACCATGGCCCACATGACCCCCAAAGCTAGGATGTGGAACCACATAATGGGGATTCACAATCGTGGGCCGCAGGTAGCCGGGACGGTAGTTGTAGCTACCGTAACCGTAGTAGTGATGACTGCGGTTGTAGCCGTAGTAGGGACGCACATAGCCGTAGCTGACGGGCTGCGTCACCCACTGGTAGATGGGATAACCCATGGCGTCATAACCGACGATTTGATACACGGCATAAACGGGCGTGCCATTGGTCAGGTAACTGATGATGCGGCGTTCACCAGGATACGGCTGCACGGCCGCATTGGTCGCGAAGGGCGGGGGAACCGCGCTGGCAGGAACTGCGATGCTGTACACACTGGCCGCAACAAGGAGGCTGAGAAGTGCTTTCATAGGGTTGGTGGAGTGTTGCTCCACAGAGTTAAACGTTGCCATGCTGCTTTTATTCAGTAGCACCTTGCCGCGTGAATGACTTCCCATAAATCCTGATCACTGCGAGTCGGGCGACTTTGTTTTCTCAGACGTCTTCTCGATGTTGCGCAACGATTCGGCACTGAGCGATTCGGCGATCACCTTGCCATCCTTCACCACTTCAATGATGTACCCGTGATAGCGGCGTCCCTTTTCAGGCTCATAGCGGGAGGATCTCCGGCCAGTTCTCACAGAGTGGCCCAGGGTCCACTTGAAGGTCACCTTGGGTGTCGTGATGTCGGCATACTGGCCACTGCCGTTCACCGTCAGTTTTTCCTCCCCCTTCTTTTCAATCACGATAGGGTGGTGCCGCGTACCCACTTCCTCGGCAAACAGCTTCCAGCGCAAGGTCGCACCTTCCAACTTGTCGGGCGAACCATTGGTGACACGAACTTCCAGCCACTTGTGGTGCTGCTGATGAGGATCATGATCCTCGCTCTGCGTTTTAAGTTTCACGTTGAGCGTGACAAAATCAGCTCCTGGGAGCGTGGTACCGGCCGTCAGCATCACCAACAGAACGCGGGTGAAAAAACAGAATGCAGTTTTCATGGTCATAGGAAACCTCCGCCCTTGTGAACGAAGCCGCCGCCTACATCATTCAAAAAGGTGAGGCAACAGACATGCGTTTGATTCTGGTTTTCCGTCTGCTCCGTAGGCCACTACTCGACTGGGTCAGACAACGGCTGGCAGTTCCTTGCCATCGACAACATGCACACGCTGCGCATCCTTCGCCGTCATGGCCGCCCGTGGAAAATCCATCGCCTTCGCCCGCATTCGTGCGGAGGTCATTCGCTTGGTCGCCTTGATCCCGGCGGGCCGATTCACCACCTATGGCAGCATCGCCATTCACATGAATGTGATCGCGCGGCATGTGGCCACGGTGCTCAGCCATCTGACACCGGAAGAATCCGCTGCGCTGCCATGGCATCGAGTGGTATCTGCCAATGCCCGCCTCAGCCCCAACATGGACCCCAAGCTCTCACGCCTGCAACGCCGGCTGCTCAAAGCCGAAGGTCTGCGCATCGACAAAGACGGCTACATCCAGGAGGCCGATGCGCACTTTCATAACGTGGGTGTGCGGCGGGACATTCGCTGGAGTGAGGGGTGAGACCAAGCACCGAGCGAACTGCTCAATAGTCACGTTATGCCATGAAGCCGCGACTGGCCCATGGGCACTGACAGGGTGGGGACCTTCACGCGCAGTTTCCCCGCGCAATCAAGCTGCGGGCTTGCCTTACGTCGCGCGTTCCGCTTTCATCTGGCTAACTCGATGGCCATGCACCCACCTTCCTTTCTCTTCCCCCGGCTGGCTGTTTGGGCCGCCGCACTGCTGCTTCATTCCGCTGGTGCCCTAGCTGCGGATGCCAACACCCTCACGCCGCAGGAGCAGGCCGCTGGCTGGAAGCTGCTGTTTGATGGTCGCAGCACCGCTGGCTGGCACACCTATGGAAAAAAGCATGTCACTGCCGGGTCCTGGAAGATTCGTGATGGCTGCCTCGTCCTGCCCCAGGGCAATGGCCGCCCGAATGGCACCGGCGGCGATCTCGTGACGAATGCGCTGTACACGAATTTCGAGTTTCAGTTCGAGTGGCGCGTCGGCCCCGTGGGCAACAGCGGCGTAGAATACCTCTTCACCGAAGGCGAGAAGCGCACGGCCTCCTTTTATCCCGGCGATACCGGCGATAGCCCGATGGGCTTTGAGTACCAAGTGCTCGATGACGCCCCGCATGCGAACAACGCGGCAAATCGGCTCGCGGCCTCCATCTACTCGCTCGTCACCCCGACGGGCAAAACGCTGCGCCCAGTGGGCGAGTTCAATCAGGGCCGCATCGTCGTGAATGGCAATCACGTGGAGCACTGGCTCAATGGCCGAAAGGTGGCCGAGTGCGAGCTGGGCAGCCCAGAGCTGCAACGCATCATCGCCAGCAGCAAATACAAGTACTACCCCGGCGTGGGCGTGAAGCGCGCCACCGCCATCGCCTTGCAGGATCACGGGGCCGAAGTGGCCTACCGCAATCTCAAGCTCCGCGAGCTGCGCCCCACCACTACCAGCACTCCCGCCGCAGCAATCCCAACGCCCGCACCTGCGGCAACACCCTCAGCGACCATGACCGCCCGCAACATCCCCATGCGAGCCGCCGACTGGTCCGTCTGGTGCTGGTCCAAAGCCGACAACCGCTGGGTGGAGCACCCGCTAGACAAGATGACCGTGCAGATCCAGGACGGCGTGCTCAGCGCCCGCAACACCACCAACAGCAACTGGCCCCGCGCCATCCTCCTCTATCGCGGCGCCCTACTGGACGGCGACTTCATCATCTCCGCCGACTATCGCGGCCAGCTCGAATCCTTCGACCTCCAGTCCGCCGACGGTGCCAACCAACGCCTCTCCTGCCTGAACCCACCCCAGGACCACCAATGGCACTCCGCCCTCCTCAGCCGCCAGCAGGGCCAGTACACCGCCCGCATCGAAGAGGCCTCCGTCCAAGTGCAGAACAACAAAGCACCCGCTGGTATGAAAGGCTACTTCTGCTTCAAGCTCCGACCAGGGGAGGCCGTGGAGGTAAGGGGGCTGGTGGTGCAGGTGGGGAGGTAGATAGAAACTTCATCATTCATTCCTGAACGGCATGCTAGCTTCTCTTGGCAACGACGCCTGGTGAGTGTGTGTTTAAGGATGATACTTGATCTCTCGCTTGGTCGTCTCGGTAGGCAGTGGGATCGTTGATCCATTCGCCTGATGCATCACCTGCTTCTTGATTTCGATGATCCAATTCCCAGCCGCATCAATCTCTGGATGCTCGTAAGTGATCTCGATACGATCCCCGCCTTGATCGTGCATGATCAGCGTTTCCTGAACCTGAAATCCCTTGTCTGACCATTGGATGGATATTTCAGAGGTCTTCTTTCCCGGCGGCTCTTCAAACACCACCTGTTCCTCCTTGTTCGCCGCGTTGCGCTTCATCGTGGTTTGCTCTAAAGTCTTGCCCGTTGCGGACTTGGTGATGGTGCTCAATTCGAATCCTTGAGCGGAATATGTATAGAACTCAGTCTGTTTTGTCTTGGAATCAACATGCGCAATACGCTTGGACGGCTGATCGAGAAAGATTCGGAACGTCGTGGGCAACGCTCCGCCAGATTGCTCAATGAGCGCGACCCAAGTTCTCTCAGCGTCGTACTGGTAGATCTCGGACTCCGTCGTTTTGTTAGAGGCATCAAAAGACTCAATTCGCAAGGCGTTGCCTTCCGGGTCATACTCAGACTTCTTTGTGGATATGAGCTTGTTCTCCTTGCCGTCTGTGGACTCGAAACAGCGTTCGATTACTTGCTGTGGTTTGCCGTGGAAATCATGCTGTCGGCTAATCGGTGCCATGATCTCCAGGTGTTTGCCGTCGGCCAAGGCCATGCAGAATGGAAAAAGCGCGAACAGGAAAATTCGACAGGTGCTCATGCGTGCTCAGTAGAAATGAAGATGATATTCGCAAAAAGAGAACCAAATTTCATGCCGCTCGTCAATGTTTCCCAACTCAAGCATCTTCGCTCGAAATCACTTCATGGACGGCAGCTCTTCGAGTTCGGCAAACAAGGTCTCATCCATCGACGTTGATGGAAGCTGACAAGCAGGGGAACTCCACGCTCTTCATCGAATTTCTTCTCTCCGCCCTGCTGCAAGCCCTGCGTGAGGCCAGTGCGACCGACCAAGTCAGCGATCAAGTCACCGACCAAGTCAAAGCCCTGCTGAAGTGCCTGGGAACGAAGCCCACCAGCGCCCTTGAACTCATGAAAAAGCTGGGCCTTTCCCACCGCCCCACATTCCGCCAAAACTACCTCCAGCCCGCACTCGACGCCGGACTCATCGAACGCACGCTGCCCGATAAGCCTAACAGTCGGCTGCAGAAGTACCGGCGCACTGGGGCCTGATGGAATCCAGGCAATACTGATGGAGGTCTTTCTGCCAAGTCGCATTGGCAGCGGTACTTGCAGTTTCACGCCGCCGCTGTCGTCGGCAGCGGGTGGCGCTTGAGAGCGTCGTATTCCTTGCCCTTGGCGAGGATGGCTGCTTCGAGGTCATACTGGGATTGCAAGCCGATCCAGAACTGCGGATGCGGACCCAGCACACGCGCCAGGCGGATGGCGGTATCCGCCGTGATGGCACGGCGCTCCTTCAGCAGTTCCGTGATGCGGCTCGTTGGGAGGCCGGTGGCGGCGGCGAGCTGGACCTGCGTCATTGCGAGCGGTTCCAGGAAGTGCCTGCGAAGGATGCGGCCTGGATGCGGATTGGGCAGACGCGCCGGAGTGGCGATGGACTTCAAGGCAGGTTTCGGTTTGGCGTTGGTTTTAGTGCTCATGACAGGGTGTGTTTAATGATAATCTTCGATGCGGACGACGGTGGCCGTACTGGTTTCCTCGTTCCACAGAAAGTTCATGCGCCAGCCTTTGCAGATGCGCAGGCTCCATGTGCCTTGGCCGTCGCCGCCGAGCTTGTGGGCGTGCAGATGCGGCAGGCTCTGCCAGTCATGAAGGGATTTTATTTCATTCAGAATGCGCAGCAAGTCGCGGGCGTCTTCCTGCATGTCCCTCGGCAGCTTCTTCGCGTATTCACCTTTCCAGATGAGCGCCGCGTTTTTGTCTACGAAGGATTCGATCATGGAAGGATATTACGCCAAACGTAATCAGAAGCACGCACCCAATTACGTTTGGCGTAATTTTATTCAACCACAAATAAGCTCTGGGGTTGGGCGCTGCCAACGGCCACTCATCAGCAAGAAAGCCATGCTCATGTAGATTAGGCCTGGTGGCCCATCAATCCCCGCAAGGTCGCCATCATGGGATTTTCCTTGGTGCTCGGAAACCGCGCGGGCGGAATGAAGGTGACCGAGGAGCCGATGGGCGTCGGCTCGGAGAGCTCGAGGGTGATCGTCTCAGGGTTCAGGCCCAATCTGCTGCGGATGCCGGTGATGGAGGAGACGGGGATCGAAACCTCTTGCCCATGGCGGCGGACACGCAAGGTGCCGTTTTCATAGACCACCGAGTCGGCAGCAGGAGATACCAGTGTCTGGTAGGTTAAATAATACACCACTCCGACCATGAGCATGATGGCGGCGGCGATGGCGATGACCTGTAGCGGTGCGGGCCGTGGAATGAGCAGGCTGAGAAAGACCCCGACCAGGATGGCGATCATGAGCGTGGGAACAACCCGCCGCTGCATCACTGTCTGAAAGGAAGAGTGCAATTGGGTCATGGCCGAACAGCGGAAGGGATCAGTCAGGATTTGTATTGGTCGGGTCTTGGCAGAGGAACTGTAGCCTGCATCTGCTCATTTCTTCAGATCCAAAAACCGCAGGATGACCGTCACAGGCTGTCTCCGCCAGTTCTCGGTGATGTACTGATTGCCCTGCTTGGTAGCGGAACCCTGCACAGAAAGGAGACTCCAGGTAGTTTGATCGTTGCTGGCAGAGATGTTGTAGCCAATGGACGTGGGATCTCCCATCGGCGAGAGTGCACTGCCACTGAAACGCGCATCCATACGAAAGGTCGCGGTGTCGAACTTCATGGCAAGCCCGCCTCTGTATAATCCATGGGCTATGCTGACTTCAACGAGCTGCGCCCTAGATAATGAGTCCAGAGCCGCGTCTGTAGGAGCGAATTTTGTCAGCTTCGATGTTTCGATGGCGAAAAACTCGGTTGATGGCACGTCCGCTTGAGACAAGCCAGTAAAGCCAAGTGCCAGCCATAGAATCAGGGCAAGCAAAGAAGAAGGGTACATGGTCGTCGATTAAATCTGAAATCCTCCACCGATGCAATTGTTAAGCGATTGCGAAAGGGGGTCGGAAAGACCGAGTGAAGGAGCACTTTGCTGGCTGGTGGTTCTGAGAATGTTCAAGTGGGCCGCTGCCAGCAGGTGAAGATCGCTTCCTGGGTGCTGCCCATGGCTTCGATGAAGGCTGGGTTGTCGAAGCCAGGAAGTTTCTGGAGCCGATCCAGCAATTCGGCATCGCCTGTGGCACCCTGGGGAATGCAGCAGCCGGTGGTTCCGGGGCCGATGAGCAGCCAAAAGCAGTCTGGGGCAAAGGGGCCGTCGCTGGTGGTGAGCACCTGCACCTGCTGAAGTTCATCCCAGCGGTCGGTCTCTACGACACCGTCGGGCCGGTGGCAGGAGACGTCGGAATCGGTCATGTGGATGACAAAACGGCTCTCAGGGTCGAGGCGTGCGCGCGGAGCATCCGAGGTCTGGGCTAGAAGCTTAGCGGCGGCTCGGTTACCGAGATAGGAGCCAACTATGCCAGGGGCGAAGATAAGTAGTGCCAAGCACACCAGCAATGCGAGTCCGAGCAGAGTGATGAGGAAGGACATGAGGCTTCGGTTGTCTGGTTCGTTTTGGACCTGATGGAGCGCTGGAATCGAGGACGAGGACGAAAGGGGACCTTACGACCCCGCTTCCGTGCTCTCAGCTTCCTTGCTGCCGCGCTTCAGCATCACCGCCAGCAGGGCAATATCCGCCGGATTGACGCCCTGGGCTCTCGCCGCCTGACCGAGGGTGGCGGGGCGGAGGGCGGTGAGGCGGTGTTTGGCTTCGGTTTTGAGGCCGGGTATGGCGTGGTAGTCGAAGTCGGCGGGGATCCGGTTTTCCTCCATGCGGGAGGTTTTGGCGACCATGTCTTCCTGCCGAGTGATGTAGCCGGCGTATTTGACGTCGTTTTCGACGAGGCTCCAGACCTCCGGGGTGAACTGGGAGTAGATCTCGGCGGGCAGTTGGGAGGGGATGCTTTCGGGACGACGCAGCCATTTTTCGAGGGTCACACCGTCCAGGCGGACTTCCTGCAAAAGGGTGCGTGCCGTGGCAAGGGCGGTCGTTTTGGCCTCGGTATGCCGGACACGGAAAGGGGAAGCAAGACCGATGGCGCCGGCCAGGGGGGTGAGGCGGAGGTCGCAGTTGTCCTGTCGGAGGAGGAGACGGTACTCGGCGCGGGAGGTGAAAAGGCGGTAGGGCTCGGTGGTGCCTTTGGTGACGAGGTCGTCGATCATCACGGCGAGGTAAGCCTGGCTGCGCTGGAGTAGGAAAGGGGGACGGCCTTGGGCCTTGAGCGCGGCATTGGCCCCGGCGATGAGGCCCTGACCGGCGGCCTCCTCGTAGCCGGAGGTGCCGTTGATCTGCCCGGCGAAATAGAGGCCGGAAATACGCTTGGTTTCCAGGGTGGGGTGGAGCTGGGTGGGTGGGCAGTAATCATACTCCACGGCGTAACCGGGGCGGACGATCTCGGCGTTTTCGAGGCCGGGGATGGAGCGGATGAAGTCATACTGGACCTCGAAGGGCAGGGAGGTGGAGACGCCGTTGACATAGAATTCGCGGGTGTGGCGACCCTCCGGTTCGAGGAAAATCTGGTGTCGTTCCTTCTCCGCAAAGCGCACCACCTTGTCCTCCACGGAGGGGCAGTAGCGCGGTCCGACCCCTTCGATCCGGCCGGAATACATCGCCGACTTGTGGATATTGGCCCGGATGATGTCGTGCGTTTGGGGGGTCGTGTAGGTGATCCAGCAGGGAATTTGTTCCACGTGGAACGTTACAGGCGACCAGGAGTTGAGGGTGAACTGGCTATTCCCGGTAGATGGGAGATCGGAGATGGGAGATGGGGACTCGGAATCGTCTTCAGGAAGCACGCCGGAGAGGTAGCTGAAGCGCGGGGCGGGCTCATCGCCGGGCTGGAGTTCGCACTTGGAGAAGTCGATGCTGCGGCTGTTGAGGCGGCAGGGGGTGCCGGTTTTGAAGCGCTGGACATCGAAGCCAAGGGTGCGCAGGCTATCCGAAAGGGTGGAAATGCTGTCCCCCATGCGCCCTCCAGCCTGGTTCTGCTGCCCCACATGGAGGAGTCCACGCATGAAAGTACCGGAGGAAATGATGACCGCCTTGGCCCGGTAGATCATCCCGAGGCTGGTACGGACGCCGGTGATGGCGTCGTTTTCGACCAGTATCTCAGCGGCGTTGCCCTGATGGAGATCGAGGTTGGGCTGGTTTTCGATCAGCCATTTCATCCGAAACTGGTAGGCCTTCTTGTCGCACTGGGCACGCGGAGCCTGGACGCTGGGGCCTTTGCGAGCGTTCAGCATGCGGAACTGGATGCCGGTGGCGTCCGTGTTCCGACCCATGACCCCGCCGAGGGCGTCGATTTCCCGCACCACATGACCCTTAGCCAGGCCACCGATGGCCGGATTGCAAGACATCTGGGAGATGGTATCCAGGTTCTGGGTGAGGATGGCCGTCTGGCAACCGAGCCGCGCGGCCGCCATAGCGGCCTCCACCCCGGCATGGCCGGCTCCGCAGACAATGACGTCGTAGTGCTTGGGGAAGGTGTAGAGGCTGGTGGACATGGGGGCGACGAGCCTAGCACAGGCCAAAAATTGTTCCATGTGGAACAAAAGGGAATCGAAAAGAGCGTTTCATAAGCCGGGGAAGGGGGTGCTTGGAGTGGCGATGGGGAGACAATCGGAAAGTGAGACAGGGAGATGAGAGAGCGGGGACTCGAGTTTCTGGGAGCGAAAGGGCAGGGGGAAGTGGGTGAAGATGGGGAGACAATGTGACCATCAGATGGGGAGATCGGGCGAGGGAACTCGCGCTCGTGGGAGTCAAAGGGTAGCGGAGAGGTGCTGTTTGGCGCGACGTTCGAGAGGGAAAAGGGTCCGAGAGGGTTGTTGGAAAGTGGGTGGTGGTGCGGTGGTGGCCACACGTTTTGGACCTGATCCTGAAACTGCTTGCCGAAAAGCGCGTGCGGGGACCACCTTGGGGTGCCGAAAAGGGTCGCTGCCATGGCGTCTGAAAGCTGGAGGGAACTCGACTCTGCCGCAGAGGGGCGGAGATGCAGACGGAGCAAAGGTCTGATTGAATCTCTGCCAGCTCTGCACCTTTGCCCCACTGCGGCAAATCGAACCACCTCAGGCTCGGCCACACCGGAAGTGAGTTTTGCGAGTCGCTATTTCTGGCAAGGCAGCGGCTGTTCAAGAGACAGATCGAGTGGAAGAGGAAGGGCAGGGGAGCGAAGATTGAATCCCGATCATGTACAGAATCGGGGGTGGGGCGCGGCCAGGTGCAACACTTTGGAGTGCAACTGCGCAGCGCTGAAAGGGTGGGGCGGCCCGCTTTCGGAGGTCTAGTGATGGGCGTGGGGCTGGTCAGCCCGTCGAGAGCGGTAGCTCCGTTCGTGCCCCACTTCGCGACCGCAGTCCAAATAGGGGAAGCGTAGGCAGCACCTCCGGTTCAACGCTTGTCCCATTGCACCTCTCAGCACACTCTCCTCCACCCCCTCACACGGGAGCCGCTTTATCGCCTGCCGCAGTGTAACACCTTGCTTGCTTCCGGCATGCATCCAGCTAGTATCGACACCACCTCATGGCCACCGCAAAAGCCCCCTCCAACGCCCTGGCGAAACACGCCGCCGACCCCATCAATCAAAAGCTCACCGCTGCCGACAAGGTTGAGCTCTACCGCAAGATGGTCCGCATCCGCCGCTTCGAGCAGGTGTCCCTACAGCACTACCAGGCCGGTCGCATGGGCGGCTTCCTTCATCTTTACATCGGCCAGGAATCTGTGGCCGTCGGCACCGTCTCCGTGATGGGCGAGCACGATCACGTCATCACCGCCTATCGCGATCACGGTCACGCTTTGGCCGTGGGCATGGGCATGAACGAGTGCATGGCCGAACTTTACGGCAAGGCCACTGGTTGCTCCCGTGGCAAGGGCGGCTCGATGCACTATTTCGCTCCCGACAAAAACTACTGGGGTGGTCACGGCATCGTAGCTGGTCAGACCCCGCTGGGCCTCGGCCTCGCCTACGGTTTGAAATATCGTGGCCTCAAAGGTGCTGCTCTCTGCTTCCTCGGCGACGGTGCGGTGAACCAAGGTGCCTTCCATGAGTCCCTGAATCTTGCCGAACTCTGGGACCTGCCAGTGATCTATGTGATCGAAAACAACGGCTACTCCATGGGCACCAGCCAGCAGCGCTCATCCGCCTACGTGGACTACCTCGCCAAGCGCGCCGAAGGTTACGGCATGGCCTGGGAGCAGTTCAACGGCGAAGACGTCTATGAAGTGCGCGCCGGAGTTGGCAAAGCCATCGCGCGTGCGCACAACGAGTCGAAGCCGAGCATCCTCGAAATCTCCACCTACCGCTGGGAAGGCCATTCCGTGGCTGACGCCAACAAGTTCAAGTACCGCACCAAGGAAGAAGTCGAGAAGTTCCAAAACGATCACGACCCGATCCAGGTATGGAAACGCAACCTCCTCAGCGAGGGCGTGGCCACCGAAGAAGAGCTGAAGAAGATCGACAAGGAAGCGCAGAAGGAAGCCGAAGACTCCGCTGAATTCGCTAAGGCCAGTCCGTATCCCGAACCAGAGACCATCTTCGAAGATGTGTACTGGGAAGTGGACAACAAGACCGAAGCCGGACAGACCGGACGCCACTTCTTCAACGACTGAGTTTTGTGCTGAACTCGTGGCTTCCTTGAAGAGCCACGTAGCTCACCAAGCGTTGGGCAGCACCACCCGCCTCAACAAATACGGCTCAATGCTGAAAAGGCAGCCGAAATGCCGCACAAATCATTGTCCATCAATGCATTAAAGCAAACAACCCTGTGATGGATCCATCACAGGGTTGATCGAGAGCACAGAGCACAGCCTTTTGCCTGCTTCGCGGATTACTTCGCGTCCGCCGTGGTGGTGATCGTGTCGGCCAGAGAACTCAGGATGACGGCGTGCTTGTCGTAGGTCGCCTTGGCACCGACGAGCTGGGTCACGTAGTTCAGTGCTTCGCTCAAAGGTACGTTGGCGAGCGAGAGGGTGAGCTTGCGCTGGGCCAGGTCCTCGCCCTTCACGATCACGTTCGGCGTCACCTTGCCGTTGCTGGCATTTTTGGACAGTGCCCGCAAACCCTCGATGGCTTCGGTCAGCGTCACGTCCGTCATCTCCACCTTGGGCAGGGTGACGGAGGCGTACTGATTCTTGAGCGACTCATCTTTCGGCTGATGATGAGCGCGGATGTATGCCAGCATGTTGGCCGTCTCGACGTGCTTCGGATTCGCCGCCGCCACGCGAGAGAGCAGTTGGTAGGCCGTATCCATGTCGCCCTTATAATAAGCGGCACGGCCTTGCTGAAACACGGCGTTCAGATCCTCCGCCTTAGCCGAGAAGCCTGCGGTGGACATAAAAAAGGCAGTCGTCAAAAGCGCGACTGCCGTGGAAATCTTGGACCCTAACAATGATGTTTTCATAGTGGTGGTTGAATTTGACTTAATTTCATCAAATCGCTGAAAGAATGTCAAGATCGTTGACGCACCGCGAGGCTTGATGCCATGCACATTCTGCTCCATCGGTGAAGGATGCCGCCGCCAAAAAAACCCGCCGCCAGCCAGGTGAATGTCATCATTGGCAGCGATGAAGCGCGCGTGAAGGAAGCCGCGCTCATGCTCGTGCGTAGCCTCACGCCACCCGACGCCGGAGACTTCAGCAACGACATCATCGACGGCACCGCCGACAACGCCGAACACGCGGGCACCATTTGCTCCAACATCTGCATGGCGCTTCAGACGCTGCCATTCTTTGGTGGCACCAAAGTCGTGTGGCTGAAGAACGCCAATTTCCTTGGCGACTCCGGTCCCGGCAAAGGGCAGGATGCGGTGAACGGGTTCGAGCGCATTCTCGACGTCGTCGAACGTGGCCTCGGCAGCGATGTGAGTTTCGTCATCAGTGCCACCGCCATCGACAAACGTCGCGGCACCTACAAGCGCATCTCAAAGATCGCTGCCTTCGAAGTCTTCGACAAGCCCGATACCTCGCGCGCGGGTTGGGAAGGCCCGGTGCTCGCCATGGCCTCACGCAAGGCCAAGGAACTCGGCATCACCTTTGAAAGCGGTGCACTAGAGTTGCTTGTGCAGATGGCCGGCGATGACACGCGGCAGATGGAAAACGAACTCGAAAAGATCGATCTCTATCTCGGCGAGCGCCGCCGTGCCGGATTGAAGACCGTGCAAAACATGGTGTCCATGAGCCGCGCCGGTGTGCTGTGGGATCTTGGCAATGCCATCGGTAAACGCGATCTACCACGCGCGCTCGAGCTTCTCAGCACGCTCATGTATCAGGGGCAAAATGCCATTGGTCTGCTACTCGCCGCCATCGTGCCACGAGTGCGCAGCCTGCTGCTCATCAAAGACCTCGGCTCACGCCACAAGCTCAACAAATTCAACTACGCTGGCTTCTGCTCCTCGCTGGAAGCTCTGCCTTCAACGGCCACGTCACACCTGCCACGCAAGAAAGATGGCACCGGCTTCAACGCCTATCCGATGTTTCTCGCCATCCCTGAAACCGGCAACTTCACACTCGAAGAACTGCACGCCGGCTTCAAAGCCTGCCTCGTCGCCAACTCCAAGCTCGTCACTTCATCGCTCGATCCCAAGCTTGTACTTGAGCGTCTGCTCGTTGGGCTGCTCGCCCGACAATCCCGCTGATTTATTATGTCTGCCTCCACCATCTTTGCCTGCCTTGCCATCGGTGTCGTCAGCGGTGCGGTCGCTGCCTTGTGCGGCGTTGGTGGCGGTGTCGTGATGGTGCCCGCGTTTGTATGCTTGCTCAAGCTGCCGCATAAAACCGCCGTCGCGACCTCGCTCGCCATCATCATTCCCACTGCGCTGATGGCCACCACGCAGAATGCCAAGCATGGTTTTGTAGATTGGAAAGTAGCCGCCATCACGGCCATCTCCGCATCCATCTTCGCCTACTTCGGCGCAGGCTGGATGAAGACGCTGAGCAGCGAAACACTCACCCGCATCTTCGGCTTCATCCTCGTCACTTTCGGCATTCGCATGCTGGTTTATGGCAAGGCTTGATGCCCTACCATACCAGCGCGTCGAGAAAGAACGTGGCCACCATGGCCAGCGCCACGATCAGACGCAGCACTAGGCCCACGCCCGTGCCCAGCAGTGAACCCCACGCCGATTTCGCCGCAGGTTGCAGCCGCTTCTTGGCAAAGATCAGTTCAAAGGCCACACCGCCGATCAGCGGACCAAGCACCAAACCAAACGGGATGAAGAACATGCCCACGATGCCACCGATGAACACACCAGCGATGCCCCAGCGGCTCGCGCCAAACCAGCGCGCGCCCATCGCACCACTGGCGAAATCAACCACATAGGACAGCACCAGTCCGAGTGATAATACCACGAAGCCCCAGGTGCTCATACCAGACTCCGGTCGCAGCACGGTATGAATGATTCCCGCCGCAAAAATCAGCAAGGGCCCAGGCAAAAACGGCACCACAGAACCGATGATGCCCACGATGAGTAGGCAGATCGTCAGCGTCCACACGCCCCACATCTGCCACGGCATCGTGGTAAAGAAATGCGCCGTCGAATGCCAAGTGTTGGTGAACCACTCAGTCATCGCACCACCTTGTTTTAGATTCGACCGGCTGCCGCACACTCCTCGGCCAGTTCAATCCCGCACGTGGCCAACCAAGATAGATGAGTCCTACGCAGCGGTCTTCCGTACCCATTTGCAGCCACTCCGCAAACTCGCGCGTGCCCAGCAGCGGCGGCGATGACCAGTAACATCCGAGACCAGCCGCCGTGGCGGAGAGCTGTAGATTTTGCAGCGCACAGGCCACCGCTTCGATCTCTTCCACTTCGGGAATCTTGGCTCCGCCACGCCGCTCCATCACGCAGGCGATCACCACCGGAGCAAGCAACGGGTTCTCACCCATCATTTTCATCTTGTCCTCGCGGAACTCATTCGCCGGTGTCGTCTCACGATAAAACTGCTGCATCGTCTCCGCGAGCCGCTGCCGCGCCGCGCCTTGATGCACGATGAATTTCCACGGCTCCGTCAAGCCATGCGTCGGTGCCCAGGTCGCATCTTCCAGGATCTGCGTGAGCAGCGAACGCTCCACGACACGCATGCCATCCATATTCACCGGTTTGATGGAACGCCGATGGCGGATGAGCGCGCTGAGTTGAGAATGCGTGGCGATTTCTGGCATGTAAGAAGCGCACCCTTACACCATGGGCAAACGTTTGCTCAAGCTTTGAAGCAGCAGGATTGTTGCCCACAGATCATCCGCCCTTCAAGCGCTTTGCCGTGGACTTCCCGTCTGACTCCGCTTCTTTCATCCACGCATGAAACCTGCCTCGCTTCGCCTGTTCTTTCTCCTGCTCGTCATTGTGGCGGGAGTGTTCGGCGTGTCGCGGTTGGATTTCGATGTCGATCCCCTTAGCCTGCTACCGCAGGAACTGCCGGGTCTGCAGGGCACACGACTGCTGCGCGAGCAGAAGCGAAATCTGCTGCTTATCTCCGTGCAAGCGGCTGATCCGGCACTAGTCGAAGTCACCGCCGATTCGCTGGCGGAATACCTCGCCGCCAAACCGGAGCTGTGTGCGAGCGTGCGCAGCAAATCGCTGCTGCAATCCGATCCTGCGATCATCGCTGAAGTCGTCGCCTATCTCTGGCTCAATGCGCCGCCGCAGGAAGTGGCGAAGCTCCTCGCCTCTCTTGAACCCGCATCCATCACGGCGCTTCTCGCCAAATCCAAGGAGGCCGCAGCTTCTTCGCTTGATCTGCAAAACGCCACGCTCAGCGGCTACGATCCGCTCAGTCTCGCACGCGGAGCTATGTCACTCATGAGCGGCGGTGGAGATATGAGCAGCCTCATGGGCGATGAATTCTCCAATGCCGATGGCACACTGCGCCTGCTCTTTGTCACACCACCAGGCAAAGCATTGGCCGATTACCGCGCGGCCAGTGCCTGGCTCACGCAGATCAAATCAGCCGTGCGCGAGCAGTGGCTGCCGCAGCAAAAAGAACTCGCGGGCGTGAAGATCGGCTTCACGGGCGACCCGGCCTTTCAGGCGGAAATCGCCACGGGCATGGAAGGAGACATGAAACAATCCATCGGTGCCGTCACCTTCATTGTGGGGTTCCTGTTCTGGCTGTTGCACCGCAGTGTGAAGCCGCTGCTCTGGCTGATGCTCGCCATTCTTTGCGCCAATCTGCTCACGCTAGGCACAGCGGGTGTGATCTATGGCTCTCTCAATGTCATGTCGATGGGCTTCGCCGCGATCCTCACGGGATTGATCGAAGACTTTGGCGTCGTCGGTTTGCATGTGGCGCGCGAACATCCTGGCGAAGGTTTTCGCCGCATCTGTAAGCGGGCGCTGCCCAGTGTGACGTGGTCTGCGGTCAGCATCGCCGGCATCTTTGCCATGCTGGGCCTCAGCCAGCTTCCTGGAGTCGCACAGCTCGGAGTATTGTCGGCGCTTGGTGTGATGATCGGAGCAGCGGTCATGATCTTTGGCTTTCTGCCGTTGGGCATGACCACCGGTCAACTGGAGGAACACCATGGCACCACACGCTTGGCCATGCGGATGCAGGGCGTCATGGTGTGGCTGGTGATGATCGCGTTGATCGCCTCCACAGCAGTGATTGGCTGGAAGGGCCTGCCGAAGATGGATTTCGGCTCTGCGGTGCTGCGTCCAGACAGGAGCGAGGCCTTCGATGTTTTCGATGACATCGAGCAACGCATGCTCAACACCAGCGCCGAGCCAGGCCGCAACGTGCCGCTGGTCTTCGCAGCCACCGATGCTACCGCCCTGCGCGAGAGCATCATTGCTGCCCAACAGACGCTGAAGAGCGATGAAGTCGAAGCCCAACTGCTGCCGCTCGCGCTTGTGCCCGATTCTGCAGCCCAACAGGCAAATCTCGCAGCCCTACAAGCCCTTGCCACGCGCGAAGACGCACTCAAACAAGCCGTCGATGCCGCAGGATTCACCGACGTGGCCTACGCCCTGACGCAGAATGTCTTCAAGCAATGGCGTGAGTGGGCAGGCGCTAAAACAACGCTGCCGCTCTGGCCCAAACCCCTCGTCCTCGAAAATCTTGGCGGCATCGTTTCACAGCATGCCAAACACGGATTAATGGCCATCGGGTCAGTCCGTCTCGCTTCAGGGCGCACCTTGGAAAATGCACCTGTGCTGCACGCATTGGAAAAGATTCCCGGCGCGCATGCCGCTGGCTGGGCCTTTCTGCGCACGTCCCTGGAGCCACTGTTGAAGCGCGAGATCCTGCGCGTTTGCCTGCCTACCGTCATCATCGCCTGCATCCTGTTTCTCCTGGTGTTTCACGGTTGGAGGGAGCTCATGTTTGCCTTCTTCACTCTGGCCGCCAGCGGTTGGATTCTCCTCGGCGGCATGTCAGCCTGGGGCCTGACCTGGAACCTCATGAGTGTGGGTGCTGTGCCACTCTGCCTGGGTCTAGGACTCGATTTCACCATTCATGTGATGCATTCCCTGCGTGAACCCGGCATGACCCGTGAGCGTGTGGCATCCTTGGGGCGTTCGCTCGCCTACTGCGGTCTCAGCACCGGACTTGGCTTCGGCGCTCTCGCTATGGGCAGCAATCGCGGCCTCATCACCCTCGGCATGACGGCCATGATCGGCGTGCTTACCGTGCTCATCACTGCCGCCTTCGCGCTGCCGTGGATTTGGTTCAAGCGGCGGAGCTGAACCCTAC
>Ga0214188_100139_pt1 | contig 19748 bp, 6 predicted proteins | sample TroBogEpilimnion_5_FD_153026 | JGI IMG/M metagenome (GOLD analysis project Ga0214188, IMG submission 153026) | Freshwater microbial communities from Trout Bog Lake, WI - 01JUL2008 epilimnion | ecosystem: Environmental > Aquatic > Freshwater > Lake > Epilimnion/Euphotic zone | place: Trout Bog...
GCGCTCCTGCGACGCTCGCACCCATGTTTAAATTCCCCCCGTAAAGGGTGGTGGCCGAGTTTGCGAAACTCGCCCCGCTAGAGTCATTCATGGCACCATTGGTGATCACCGAAGCAACTTCGTCTGCGCGAATAAGCGGCGAGTTGTGGATTGCCACCCCGGCACCACCGCCTGGTAGCGCCTGCATGTCTTTGGAATTGAACAGTACGCTATTGGCCGGAGCATCTGCTGCCACCTGCATACCGCCACTGCGCAAAATTGTCCCATGAGCCGGAAGCGCCGGTGCGCCATTTTGCCCGAGGTTGTTGCTGCGGGCGTTGGAGTTCACAGTATTGAACGAGCCGCTGATGTTCTGAGTTACGGCCTGGGCACCGCCGTTGGTGAAGTTCAGCGATGCGACGTTAGCTGTACTCGTCTGCAAGGTGCCTTCATTTACCGTGGTCCCGCCGCTGTAGGTATTGGCACCACTGAGCGTCAATACTGCTCCACCGTTGATTGTGAGTGGAACCGGCTGCTGCGGCAATAACTGACCATTGGCAAAGTAGGAATTGTCCACTGCGACGTTGTCATTGAAAAGCTGGCCGCCGTTGGTTGTGACGGAGCCGGTAAAGGTGTTGTTGCCTGCAAGCCGCAACTGCTGCTCCTCGGGCGCAGCTTTGTTGAAGCCCCAGGCTGTTTGCCCCTTCTCGATCTTGCCGCCTTTTGTTGCGGTCTTCTTCTTGGCATAGTTGCTGTCCCAGTTCCCTTTGAGCAGTTCCTGCTGCTGCTTCACCTCGGTGTCCATCTCACTCGGTTGAATGCTGCTAGACAGCGTGAGAGTGCCGCTACCACTCTTGTTCAGCAGCTCGCGCTTTTTCTGCTGCACCATCTGTGCCAGGGCATTCGCTTCTCGGTAGGCGGCTTCGGCATCGCCGTAGTCGAGTTTGCCAGAGGACAGCGCCCGGTTGGCCTCGCCGAGTTCGCTGAGCATGCCTTCGAGTTGCAGCAATTCGCGGCCTTCTGCGGCGGTTGCGGTCATGTTGCCATCAAAGTCTTTGAGGTTCCAGCCCTGCGGCGTCCACACGGTCCACGTCGTACGTTCCACCGTCAGCCCGACGATCTCGGGATCATCGAGCTTTGCGGTCTTTTGCAGACCGCCGCTTTGGGGGAAGCGATAGATCATCTTCACCTCCAGCGCCCGCTGTCCAGGACGTGTGTGGATGAGTGGGATCAAGCGCACACGCCTGCCGCCCTGCGATTCTTCATCAGCACGCACCGGCTCGCCGGAAACGCTCACGCTGATCAGTTCCGCTTGGTCCGGCAGGATCATTGGTAGGAACTGCAACGAGCGGTTGATCAGTGAATACTGCGCGATGTCCCAGCGTGTACCATCTGGGCGCAGCACGGTCGTCAGATCGGCCAGGGTGATCAATGCGGCGGTGCCCTCGGTGCTGGTGAGTTGCTGGTAGGCAAGCTTCAGGGTGCCATCGCCCGTGGCGCGGAAGAACTTGGGTCGTGACAGGTTGGCGGGCAGGTAGGGCACCGCCTCGCGTGCGACTTCTTCCAGCGCGGTCTGGGTGGTATTCTTTGCCTCGCGTGCGGATGCATTGTCTAGCACAAACCAGCGTGCCAATCGGCTGGCGTCCACCACTTTGACAAACGGTACGTCCAGCTCTGCCGTTAGCGGCAGGTCGAGATCAAAGGTGAGTTCTGCGCGGTCCAGCACCTCGGTTTGCAGGGAGCATTCGTACACCCGCTCAGTGCCGTCGATGTGGGAGCGTGTTTCACGCAGCAGTGGGCCGCTGACTACGGCCTCTGGCAGGGCGGCGGGTAGGCGCACGCTGAGCTGGCGCACGGCTCCTTGCTCCACCAATGCAACCACTTGCTGCGAGATGCGGATTCCTGCGTCTGAAGCGAGAACGAGCGCTATTGTTTCTGCGGAGAATCGGGAGGCTTGGCGGGTGAGGGTCACGTCCACGGTCCAGGCTGTGCCTTCGTGCTGAAGGGCGCGCTTCTTTTCCATGGGCGGGGCGATGGCGAAGACGCTGTCGAGGGCGGTGGGATCGAGCTCTTTGAGGTCTTTGAGTTGTGTCGGATCCGGCAACTTTATGTCGCTGGCGGCATGCGCGACGATCAAAGCCTTGCCGCCGACCTTTTCGTAATTTTCCAGTTTGAGCGGTTCTAGTTTCCATGAGGTCACGGGCTGGGCGGCCACTTTGGCGAGATGGACGACGACGCGGGCTTCGGGTCCGGCGAGCTTTGAATCTAGCTGCAAGTACAACTGGGTGCCCTCATGCTGCCAGGCGGTCAGCGCGGGGCCTTGTACGGCCTGGACTTCGTATCCGGCGGGCAGGCCCACGACGGCGCGGGTCCAGAGGCCGCGTTTGCGTTTGAGGGTCAGGGCGGCCAGCAGCTCGGCTTTTTGTTCGGAGAGTTGGAAGACGTAGCTAACATCGGCTTCAGCGAAGAGGGCGGCGGGTTGTACGTCGTAGGTGGGTGCGGTGGTGCCGGTCCACTGCCAGCGTCCGGCATCTTGCAGGCCGTTGCGGTTGGTGTTGGTGGAGCGCTGGGCAGTGCCGCCGTTTACTTTGACCTTCATGGAGTCATCGTGCAGGAGTGCCAGATCCTGTTTGACGCGGAGAGCCGTGGGTTGGATCAAGGGGAAGGCGCGGGTGCCGGAGGTATTGAGGTAACGCTGGGCACCTTCGATTTTGAGGAGGACGCGGTGGCTGGCCTCGTGCCGCATGGTGATGGTGCAGATCAGTTTGCCGCCTTCGCGGCGGGTCTGACTGGACATCGTTGGGATGCGGACGGTTCCGGCACCTGGGAGCGTGGTGTACATGTTGAGGGTGCCGATCTCCAAAACGGCACCGTTTGCGGGAGCGTCCACGGCAAACTCCAGGGTGCGGCGTACGGCACCGGGGAATTCGTATTCGATTTCGGCATCGACGGTTTCGGGTTCCAGTTCGCGCAGGGTCAGGGTGCTGCGCACGGTGGCAGAGGGGACGGGGCCTTCGCCGCGCTCTAGACCGCGTGCGGAGCGCTGGAGGCGCACGGAGCTATGATTGCCGAGGCTCTGGGTGAAGAGGCGGCCATCCTCCTGCTGGAAGTCGCCGATGTCCTTCGTGTTGGGTTCCAGGCTGGAATGAATCGTGGCACCGAGGAGCGCTTCATGTCGGGTGACATTTTGCAGCGTGAACACGGGCAGCACAATGTCTGCCGTGGCCTGCGCGCGGGTTTGCCGGGCCGTGAGCGTGAATTGGAACTCACCGGCGGTTTGTTTCGGCAGTTTGATGACCACATCGGTGCCTTCCAGGTTCCAGGATTCGATCTGGCCTTTCACATCCGTGATGGTCCAGCCAGCGGGCGGGGTGAGGCGCGTCTCGAAGATGCCCACGCGGCGCACCGTGTAGCTGAACTCGGTGCTCAAGGTCGCGGCCTCGCGGCGCACGCTGAGTTTCGTCAGGCTGGTGGCCTCGACCTGCGGCTTGGCCTCGGCGACATTGAGGGTGAGCTGGTAGGGCTGGCGCAGAATGCGGAAGGTGCCGACCTGGGAACGGCTGTCTCCGGCCAGCGAGCGCGTGGTGGAAGTGAGGGTCTTGGGCGTGACATCGAGCTGCGCTTCCGCGCCGACCACTACCTCGCCATTCGCCTGAGCGGCCCCGATGACTTCAAGGTCCGGGACGCTGACCTCAGCGGGAAGCTTGGCTACGGGGCCTTCGAGCTGGAGCTTGAGCGCGTAGTCATCGCGCAACGGTTTCTCAGGCAGTACGATGAGTGTTTTGCGGCTAGCTTTGCCAGCTACGGTTTCGATCTTCCACTCCTTGATGCCAGCGCCCGTGACACCGAGGATTTCCTGGTCGGCAGGCAGGCCGATTTTCAATTCGTTGATCGGCGCACGTAGCACGCGCAGGGCGATGTCTGCCGTCGTCGTCACGGAGCCGATGCCGATCTGCGTGGTCAGTTTGTGCTGCGCCAGCACCAGCGGGCTCATTTGCGTGACGACCTGAGCGGCACCCCAGGCGATGTTTTGCTGCGCGCCGGCACCGAAGAAGCAAGCGAACTGCGTCTGCCCGCCTTCCACCTTGGCGGTGAAAGCGGCGGCGGGATTGAGTTCGAATTCCAGGCCCTCTCCCGGCACGGTGATGCTGAGCCGTGAGACCGCCGCACGGGGCAAGTTCAGCGTGACCTGCGATTTGCCTGCGCTGCGGATGATCGGTGCATAAATCTTCAAGGCGATTTCATAGACGCCCTTCTCCGGCAGCATGAGATCGCTGCCATCCGCGCGAGAACGCAGCACGGCCTTGCCCGTGGTTGCTTCGCCAATGCCAGGGGCGGCTTTCTCCGTCAGGGGCAGCAGTACCCAGCCTTTCTTGAAGGATTCCACGGTGATCTTGGCATCGAGAATCACGCTGTCTCCCTCGACACGACCGGTGTATTCGGCTTTGGCCAGCACGGCTTCGGCGGGTGGCGGCTTGTCATCCTCTTCGCGTTTTAGCGTGAGTTCGTTCCAGAGATCGAGGAATTCGCGGTAGGGGAGGAAGACCCCTTTGCCACCATCCTTGAAGACTTTTTCGAGTTCATCGAAGGGTACATACACTCGGCGTTCACGCTCACGCACGGGGAGTTTGTCATTGGCGGGCGCGGGAGTCTGGGCGCTGGCGGCAGCGCAGTACGAGAAGAGAAGGAAGGACAGCAATGCACGCATGATTGAGCGGATGGTTGGGTATGATTTCACAAAATTTGTATCAGGAACGCGGCTTTTTGACGAGCACAGATATGTAAACGCTCAGTAAAGACCTAGGAGCAGCACGCGGCGGGTGCGTCTTTCTTGGGTGCATCTTTTCCGCCAAACTTGGGTGCCTTATCTGCGTTTATACTTGACCACTGCGCTCCCAGCCGCTGCTTTAGTCCCATCTGATCATCCTCGACATGAAAACCACTTCGCGTTTCGTTACTCTTGCCTCCGTCTGCCTGATCACTGCCGCCAGTGAGCAGCTCGCGGAAGAATTCCACACGTGGACGAACACTTCCGGCAAGCAGGTGGAGGCGACTTTGGTGGCGGTCGATGCGGCCGCCAAGAAACTGAAAATCAAGACCAAGGATGGGCGTGAGTTTGACGTGCCCATCGCCAGCCTGAGTCCGGCTGACTTTGAGTATGCCAAGGCGCGCTATGCCGCCATGCAGGCTCCCCCCGCCGCTGCACCTGCGGCAACCCCCATGCCTGCCACGCCCGCTGCGACACCACCGGCTACTCCTGCCGCCACGCCGAAAGCTGGGGCCAATGTCGCCGCTTCGAAAAAGCCTGCGCCTGAACGGCCGAAGATCGCGGTGACTCCCGTGTCGAAATTCAAAGCTCCTTCGGTCAATGATTACCTCGGTGGCATCGCCAAAGTGCGCCCGCGTTTGATTCACAATGCGGCTGGCTGGGCGGCGCTGAAGGGGCAGATCGCGACAGATCCGGTGCTGGCAAAAATCATGGAGGCACTGAAAGCCTCCGGGGAAGATCTCCTGCTGGACCCCGAACTGACCCGCATCAACGGTGACACCGGTGGAGAAGGAGCCAAGGCGGTCTATCGCATCGGTTTGCTCGGAGCGCTGCATTACGGCGACGGCGATTTGAAATGGCAGGACAAGGGTGCCAAGGAAGTGCTGGCCCTGACGGACAAAGTGTCTTTCCGTGACTGGCACCCGGACCTCATGGACAATGTCACTGACATGGTGGTGGCCACGGCGCTGGGGTATGACTGGTTTCGTGCGGGTTTGAACACCGAACAGGCCGCCGTCGTGCGCACGTATCTCGCTGAGAAAGGCATCGCGGCCCTCATCGCCCATCTCGAAGGTGAAGAAGTCCCTGAAAGTGCCAAAGGACAGTCCGGTGGTCAGACCGGAACGAAAGTCAAGCCACCGGCGAAAGTGCAGGCCAAACCTCAGGCGAAACCGGACGCTGGCAAAGTGCTGCCGGGCAGCGAGCAGATGGCCGCAGCCTCCGCGCTGCTGCTTTCCGCGATCTGTTTGGTGGATGAGGAGCCAGCCGTTGCCAAAAAGGCGGCGGAGGCTGCTGCAAAAATCTTTGGCAAAGGCATCGTCCGCTTTGCTCCGGGAGGTGTGTGGCCCGAGGGCCTGCAGGCCGGCGAGATGGTGATGGACTACGTCGCGATGGTATCCGAGTCGCTCAAAGCAGCCGCCGGACGAGATCTGGGCATCAGCCTGCTGGAAGGCATTCCGCAGTTCGGCGTCGCCCGCATGCACCTGATGGGTCCCAGCGGCCAGACGTTCAATTTCGGGGACTCCACGGGTGCGGCATCCACCCGCCCGTGGGTTGCCACCTGGCTGTGCGGCGTCGCGGGCAATCCCGGCATTCGCGCTGTGGCCGCTACCGGCAAGCAGCCTGTCACCTCCTCCTACTTTGGGCAGGTGGGTAACTTCTTGTATTACAACGCGCACGCTGCCGGAGACGGCACGGCGGACTCGCTGGACTACTCGCAGCCCGGAGGGTATGTGGCTGCCTCGCGCTCCGGCTGGGATAAAAATGACTACTTCATCGCGGTCAAAGGCGGCGACAATGAGGATACTGCGGCGCAGCTCGACATCGGCAGCTTCGTGCTGGAGGCAGGCGGGCAACGCTGGGGTATCGAACTCGGTGCAGAACTGGACAAGGCTCCTGGCTTTGAAGTCAAACCAGGCGCGGACCGCACCAAGCGCTTTGCTCTCTATCTTGAAAACACGCTGGGTCAGAACACGCTGGTCCTTGATGGCAACCAGGATATGGACGCGAGTGCTTCAGTGCTGCTGGGGGCCTCCACGCCGGAGCGCGGATTTGCCGTGGTGGATATGACGAAGGCCTATTCCAAACATGCCAAGGATGTCCATCGTGGTGTCATGGTCGTGCGCGGGACTAAGCCTTACGTCGTGGTGCAGGATGATCTGATGATGAAAAACACCGGCAGCATCACCTGGAGCATGCACACGAAGGCGGAGATCACCGCGAGCGGCACCACGGCCAAGCTCACGCTCGGGGGCAAGACGCTGGTCGCCACGATTGTTGCACCTGCCTCCGCTACCTTCAGCGCCGCCGAGCCGCCGGAAGCCGTCGGCGAGCAGGTCCGCGATCTGGTGAAGGAAAAGGTCCATGTGCTCAAGGCTGCGGTCGAAGGTGTCAAAGGGCCACAGAGCCTGTGCATCACGTTTGCACTCGATGAAGCGCCGGCGCACACGGCCGCGCCGATTGCGGCGTGGGGGAAGAAGTGATCACGCCCGCGGGTGCGCGGCTTCATAGACTTCCTTCATGCGCTGCGTGGAGACGTGGGTGTAGATCTGTGTGGTTGATAGGCTCGCATGGCCGAGGAGTTCCTGCACGCTGCGCAGGTCTGCGCCGTTGTTGAGCAGATGGGTGGCAAAGCTGTGGCGCAGTTTGTGCGGGGTGAGGTGGACGGGTAGGCCGGAGGCGCGCCAGTATTTCATGATGACATCATCCACGGCTTGGCCGGTGATGCGGGTGCCGAGCTTGCTGCGAAACAGCGCGCCGTCATGCACGCCGGCTTTGGCGCGGTAGCGCTGCACGGCTTCGAGGGCTTTGGAGCCCACGGGGCAGAGGCGCTCTTTTTTGCCTTTGCCGAAGACGCGGACGGTTTCGGTGTAGGTGTCGATGTCAGCGACGTTCAGGGCGACGAGTTCGCTCAGGCGCATGCCGGTGCTGTAGAAGAGCTCCAGGATGGCGGTGTCGCGCTCCGGTGCCCAGACGGCGTCGCGTTTGGATTTTTCCATGGAAAGTGGCAGGGCGAGCATGGCTTCCACCTGGGTGACGGTGAGCACGACGGGGAGTTTTTTCTCGCGCTTTGGGAGCTGGACTTCGAGCAGCGGGTTGGTCTTCCAGCCACGCCGACGGGTGAGCCATTTGAAGAAGCTGCGCAGGGCGGCGAACTGGAGGCGGATGGTGGCGCGACCACGTTCGCGCTTCATGAGGTCGAAGAGGAAGACGCGGAAGTCATCGGCGGTGAGTTCGCTCCAGCCTTTGAAGGGAGTGCGCCATTCGCGGAACTGGCGGAGGGCGAGTTCGTAGTTAGCTAGGGTGCGGTCGGAGGAGCGGCGCTCCACTCCCATGAACTCCAGAAACTCGGCGGCGAGCTTGTCATCCATGGTGGTCATCCTCAGGTGCGTTTTGCGCGGCAGGCGCTGCAGATTTCATCGCCGGAGTCGAGCACGCGGAAGTCGAGCTGCGGATCATCCAGCTCGGTCTTTTTGCAGACCGAGCATTGGTGGAAAAAGGTGCCCTCGGGAATTCGGGCCGAATCAAATCGGCTGCGGCGTGAGGCGATCTGGGCCATGCGGGCCCGTTCGCTGACGAAGCCGGGGCCGAAGGCGACGAAGAAGTTTAGGTGCGCCAGCAGAACCGGGAAGAGCAGGGCAGGATTGCCCATGACCACGAAGGCGGTCATCCCCGCGCTCAAGGCCGCCACCCATTTCATTTTGATGGGCAGGATGAAGTAGATGTAGATCTCCTCATTCGGAAACAGACTCGCAAAGGCGAACAGCAGGGTTTGGTAGAGAAACATTCCCGAGGCAGGCCAGTGAAACAGCAGTGCTCCCACGGTGACGGCAAACATCCAGCCGTAGATGTAGAGATTGACGCGAAACGCGCCCCAGGCCGATTCCAAACCGCGGCCAATCCACATCATGAACATCGCGCCGATGAGCGCCCAAATGAGTGAAAAATTGCCGGGAATGAACACATGCGTGATCAGCCGCCAGATTTCACCGTGCATCACTCGGGTCGGATTCAGCTCAAGAAACTGCAAATACGCTGCCGCAGCCTCAGGCGTCATCACCATGACCATGAAGAGCACCAGCAATTGAAATCCGGCGATGACCTGGACGAGGCCGGGAATGGCGAAACGACCGAATTTGGACTCTAATTTGGAAATGAGGGGCATGTCAGGGGTGTCTGGTAGTCCGGTTTCAGCTCGGAGCCAAGAGAAGAACGAACGTCACACACAACGCGGCGATCCAATCGCGCGTGCCGAAGCGATCGGCATCGCCGGTGAAGCGGAGGAGCTTGAAGAGGGCACCGGTGGGGCAGGTGTAGCGGCAGTAGGCCAGCGGGGTGAAGAGGGACCAGAGCAAGCCGAGGATGGCGATGGCGATGCTGGCCCAGCCGGCGACGCGGTAGAGGTAGGCGTCGAAGGGTTCGAGGGCGTTCAGATTGATCGGTAGGGCGAAGGCGACGCTGAAGAGAATGAAGGCGAGGAGTGCGAAGGGCAGTTTGGAGAAGAGGGAGTCGATGGTTTTCGAGGGCGACCACTGCCAGGGTAGGCGGCGCATGAGGAGCTGCTGCAAGGCACCGTGGGGGCAGATGTGGTGGCAGTAGAGCTGTTTGCTGGTGAAGACAGGGCCGAGAAGAGCGACGGCGGCGAGGAGGACGAGGCCGTGGGCATTGCGCCAAGGGGTGCCGTGGGCGGCCCAGCCGGCGAGGAGGCCTTGGGAGAGCATTTCTCCGGCGATGAAACCGCCATAGAGGACGAGAAGCGCGTGGTGCAGGTGGCGGCACCAGGCCCGGCCCCGCAGGGGGCTGAAGGCCATGGCAAAGGCGGCGAGGAGGATGGTCACATGGCCGGTGTCTTGCCAGCGCCAGCGGATTTGGTGCCACCAGGAGCGGCGGGCTTCGCTTTCTTTGAGCCAGGACTCTGCGCGCACGCGCAGGCCTTCGGCGATGCCGTAGCTGGTCTGCGTCGCCCCGGAGACGCCTTCGATGCCTGCTGCGTTGAAGTCGATGTGAGCGATCTTCTCGGTGGTCATGCCGTCGAAGGTTTTTAGGAACGCGGGATCGCCCGTGACGTAGCCGACGTACTGCTCGGTATCGTAGCTCCGCCGCAAGGCGATTCCGCGCAGCGTGGTGCCAGTGGCGTCCATGAGCATGAAGGTATCGCTGGGGCCTTTATAGCCGATGGTGCCGTCTGAAGCGGGGGCGGTGCGGACGGCGAGGGCGATGACGGTGTTGTTGGCATCCAGCACTTCGTGGGAGCCGGGATGTGATTTGGATTCGCGCAACTGCGCCGCCTTAGGTTCGAGCTTTTTGACTTCTTCGAGGGTGATCGCGTCGGGGAAGCGCAGGGAGGTGGTGGCGCTTTTGCCGAGGCGGCGGAGAACGCCTTCGGCGATGGCGCTGCTGGTGAGGGTCGCGCCGGAAACGGCTTGCGGCTGTAGGTTCGCTAGCTCGGCGGCCTTCTTGTCCGTGAACTGTTTGAAGAAGGAGCGTTCGCGCACCACTTCGGCGAGATGGTCGGTGGTGTCGCCGCTGCTCAGGATGCGGAGGCCGAGGACTTTGCCGCGTGAGTCGAGCGCGATGAGGGTGTTGGTGGGGCCGGAGTAGCCGATGATGTCATTGGCTTCAGGTGAAGTCTGCATGACGTGGCCGAGCGTGATGCCGGAGGTGTTCTTGACCGCCTGCATGCCGTTTTGGGGTGACAGAGAGGCAGCGGTGGGGAAGAAATCGTGGATGCGGTCCACGGTCAGGACCAAAGCCGCAGAGGGGTGGGAGCGGCGGATGGCGAGGACCGCTAGCGCCAGCAACGCGATGCGCCAGAGGCGCAGGGCGAGGGGTTTCCAGCGGTGGGGAGTGGGCATGTAGATCGTTAGCATTCACGCGCTGAGAGAGATACCTTTTTTGCCGAAGCCTTTAGGAGAGGAAAATCCTTTTGAAGTTACTGACTGTCGCTCAATTCTGACGGCAGTTTCAATCGTTACGATTAGTTCACAAAGTTGTTGAACATCGCCTTTCCACTAGTGTTCAGGCTTGTGCAGTTCTTCTCCGAGCTTTATGAATAAAGTGGCTCGATTTGCTTCAACTATGTTCAATTCACTACGCTTTTTCTTTGCCAAGATGTGGTCCTTAATTAAGTGGACCCTCGGCGTAATCCTGGTCATCTGGCTGTCCTTCGCTGGCTGGCATTGGTGGGGCGGCGACAGGACGGATTTGGAGAAGGCCAAATCAGCCGCTGCTCATCCTAAAAAAAACAGCAGTGGTCGTCTTCGTTTACTCCGCCAGCACCAGAGTCTCCAAGTCCGAAAGCGGGAGCGGTGCAGATTGTTGACCGGTGGAAGGGCGCGGTAGAGGTCGAGGTTTCGCCGATGGAGCCTGCCGGGGATGGCTGGTGGCGTCGGGCGCGGATCATCAAAGCCCCGTTCAAGTATCCGCTGCTGCGTTTGGAGGAGATCTTCGCAGCGGATGATCAGGGCCTGCCAACGAGGCTCGTGCGGCAGGTGGCCATGGTGGCGGATCACGTTCTGGTCAAGCCAGCGCAGGGAGGGGCGCAGGATTTGATGGCCACAGTGCAGGCGATGGGAGGCGAGGTAAAGCTGCAGCAGCAGCTTAGCGGGGTATGGATCATTCAATTTCCCTACCAGGGATTGGACACGGTGTCTGCCGGGGTTGCTATGTTGCAACAAACGCAGCTCGTTCATATCGCCGAGCCGGATTATTTGGTGCATGCTTCCGTGTCGCCCAACGATCCACAATTTGCGCAGCAATGGGCATTGAAAAACACAGGGCAGACGGGAGGAACCTCTGGGGCGGACATCAGTGCCACTACCGCATGGAACACACACACAGGTACCGGCAACGTTGTGGTGGCGGTGATCGACAGCGGCATCGACTACACCCACCCCGATCTGACAGCCAACATCTATTCCAATCCAGGCGAGGTTGCCACAAATGGCAAGGACAACGACCATAACGGCTATGTCAACGATGTGCGCGGGTGGGATTTTGTGAACAACGACGCCGATCCGACGGATGACTCGACTCAGGGGCATGGCACGCATGTCGCTGGAATCATTGGCGCGGCCGGCAACAACCTGATCGGTGTCTCGGGTGTGTGCTGGCAGGTGAAGCTTTTGCCGGTGAAGTGTTTCGACGCCCAAAACAATGGCACCGCAGCAGACATTGCGGAAGGTCTGGCTTATACCACCCTCATGCAGGTGGCGGTCACCAACAACTCCTGGGAGAGCTTCGCCAATTCCCAAATACTCCAGGAGATCGTGGACGCAGGTTGCAGTGCGGGAATTTTGTTTGTCGGGGCAGCTGGCAATGACGGCATTACAATCGGTTCATCTTTCTCGCCGACACCGGCGTTTTTTAGCAATCCGGTGCAGATCACGGTGGCGGCCACGGATCAAACTGATGCGCTGGCCAGTTTTTCGAACCGGGGTACTTCCTTGGTGGATCTGGCCGCTCCGGGCGTAAACATTTTGAGCACCAAGCCCGGCAATGCATACCAGCAGCTCAGCGGCACCTCGATGTCAACCCCCATGGTGGCGGGTGCTTGTGCTTTGCTCAAATCCTACCGGCCATTGCTTACAGCGCCGCAAATCAAGCAGGCGGTCTTGCAAAATGTGGATGTGCTTCCCTCTCTGGCCGGAATGTGTGCCACTGGCGGGCGATTGAACGTCAACAAGGCGCTGCTCTCGGTTCAGCGTTTGTATTGGAGCGGCGGATTGGACGCGCGTGGGCCGCCCGGCGGGCCGTTTGTCAATGCCTCCTCTACGATTCACATCGTGAACAATTCTGCAGCCGCCACAGGGTGGAGCATCTCCAATACGGCATCCTGGCTCACCTTGAGCGCTACCAGCGGCACTCTTGCTCCAGGGACTTCCACAGACGTCACTCTCAATGTGAACAGTAGCGCCAATGCGCTGGCCATGGGGCTGCAAACAGGTACCCTTACGCTGCAGGACCAGAGATTGAATACCTCGCAGACGACGACGGTGACTCTCGATGTGCTTGCCGGAGTTGTTTACCGGTTCCCACTCGATTCCGATCCTGGCACCTCCTGGACTCGTACAGGCTCGTGGACTTTTGCCCAGCCAGTCGGTGGTGGCGGCGGCACTCTGGGGTATCCAGATCCTGTCAGCGGGGCCACTGGAACGTATGTGTTCACCGACAGTCCAGCGGGAAACTTTGTTGGTAACATCAACAGTGATGCCTTGCTGACCACTCAGAAAATTGATTTGTCCGGATTGATCAACACCCGTCTCCATTTCAAGCGATGGCTGAACACAGACCGCCCGCCGTTTGCAAACGCACAGATCGCCCTCAGCACAGATCTAACGAACCCTGAGCAGAACATCATCTGGCAGGAAACGGCGGCGGTCCACGACTCTGGCTGGACCGACCAATACGTGGACATCAGCGCGCTGGCGGATCATCATCCATCTATCTACATCACGTGGATTGCGCGAAACTATAACGGGGCGGATCCGCAATCGGGTTGGAACATCGACGAAATCGAGATTCTCGGGCAGCCGATTCAGGGTTTGAAATTTGACCCAGTGGCAACCTTGAACGAGGCAGGTCCCGCCACCGTGCAGGCCACCCTTCATCTGACGCCGCCGACCACGACGGTGACGACCCTGCAATTGACCTCCAGCATACCCTCCCGTGTCAGTGTGCCATCGTCGTTGTTTGTGCCTGCTGGCACTAGCCAGATACAGGTGCCACTGACAGTTGTAAACGATTCACTGCTGAATGGATCGCCAAGTGTCACCATCACCGCCAGTTCATCAGGTTACCTGGGGGTGCCTTTGACTTTGATCGTTACGGATAATGAAACGGCCACGCTCACACTGACTCTCCCAAATTCGGCACGAGGTGGCGGACCACCCGCAACGGGAACTGTCGCGGTGTCGGCCGTTCCTGCGGTGGATGTTCAGGTTCCGCTCATCTCGAGTGATCCAGCCCGACTCAATGTGCCGGCGGTGGTGACGATTCCGGCGGGTCAGACCTCAGCGAGTTTTAGCGTTTACTTTCCACGAAGCATGGTGCTTCAAGCAGATGAAGTCGTGCAGGTGAGCGCCGCAGTCGGCGGCTGGACCGGGGCGACGAAACCGGTGACGGTGCTGGGCGACACTTCTGCGGACATGAGCATCGTGGTGCCCGAACTGGTTTCGGAAGGTGACACTGGAGCGACCGGGTTTGTCCGGCTCAACCGGCCTGCAGGCAGCTCTCCAGTCACGGTCACCCTGACCAGCTCCGCCTCGGATGTGATGGTGACGAGCAGCGTGTTCATCGACACTGGATCAACCTGTGGTACCTTCTACATCACGCCCTACGGCAATTCTACGATGGAAGGACGGCGCACGGTGACCTTCACAGCGAGCGCTGCAGGAATGGCGACGGCGACGGCGGCCATCCAGGTGGCAGACGGGAATGTCGCCAGCATTGTTATTGCTCCGATTGGGCCAGCGCAATACGCCTCCCAAGCTTTCGCCGTGCAAATCATGGCGTTGGATATTAACGGAGCGGTGGCTTCTGGGTTCAGCGATTCCTACTTGTCGCTCATTGCGAGCAATGGTTCGACAACAGCCCTCGTGGCCCCAAACTCGTTCGCCATGAACAAGGGGGGGTGGAGCGGCACCATCAGCATCGCGACACCGGGTGCTTGGAAGCTTACGGCCGCGTCTTCGACGGCCGCGCTTTCGGGCACTTCCAATGTTTTCAACGTCGTCCAGCCAACCACACCGGTGCAGGTCAATTTGGGCAACAATGACATGGTCTATGACGCCTTCCGCAGTCGGCTGTATGTGAGCACGCCGTCTGGGACCATCATTCCCATCAATCCGGTCAATGGTGTTCAGGATGCCCCCATCGTGGTGGATCCTACGTCAGCGGGAGCCATGGGCTTGTCCGACGACGGCTCGCAGCTTTATGTGGCGGTGAACGGCGGCTCCAGCGTGCGGCGGGTACCTCTCGCCACCCGCATCCCCGCTGAGACCTTCGCGCTGCCAATGTATAATTACGTGAAGCAGATACTCGTCGTGCCTGGCAAGCCGATGTCAGTAATGGTGAACCAAATGGTGTACGATGCCGGAGTGGCTCGTCCTGTGGCCAATCCGAACTATCTCAATGGCCAGGTCGTTCCCGGTGTGGATCCTGGCAGTTTCTACGGTGTTTACCCCTCGGGGAATGCTGCCAGCTTGCAGTTTCTTTCCCTCCTTGCAGACGGTTTGCATGCAGCTGCATCGCCTTTAAGCTACGGGATTCCAACTACGGGTGGTCAGTGCGCCAGCGACGGGAAACTTCTCACAGTTGCAGGGGGCTACACGACTTTTGTGGTGGATCCGAAGCAGGTTGCCGTCACAAGTCAGATTCCAGCGCAAGTAAATTGCGCGATCCCAGAGAGTAATCTGGCGAGAATTTACGCTGTTGGATCGAAGGGCACTGGTTACCAACTATGGGCTTATGACACATATCAATACAACCGCATCGGGGTTGTCGATTTGCCTACCTTCACAGATGCCCCGACCGGGCAGATGCTGCGCTGGGGGCCACATGGTCTGGCATTTCGCACGGGTAGCCAGATCTTGACGGTGAGCACACCCTTGGTGCCGACCTGGGAAGGGGCGGATTTGCAGGTGGAGCAGCTGGCCACTCCAGATCAGACTGGGCCGGGCCAGCCGCTGAACTACACAGTCACGGTGCGTAATACCAGCCCGAATCCAGCGAAGAACGTCACGCTTTCAAACCTGCTGCATCCATCCGTGGTTGTTAGTGGCGTTTCCAGCTCCCAGGGAACTCCGGTCATTCATGGTGCCCGGGTCGATGTGGCATTGGGCACGCTGGCTCCAGGAGCACGGTGTACGGTGCAGATCTCCGGCACGGCCACCGGCGCGGGAAGTTTTGGCAACACGGCGACGGTGACTTCCTCCAACGATTCCAATCTGGCGAACAATTCCGCCTATGCGGCAGCCACTGTGACACCCATCAACCCATCGGTACGGACAATTGCGCTAACCATCACAGACATCGTTCGTGATCCGTCAACCGATCAGATCTACGCCGCAGTGGATGTAAAGTCAGCCTCCTTTCCCAATATGGTTGTGGCCATTGACCCAAACAGTGCAGCAGTCACTCCGTTGTTTGATTGTCCGGGCAATCCCACCCACCTCCGGCTTACGGATGATCATCTTTCCCTCTACCTCAGTAAAGGCTATAATGGGATGATCGAAAAATGGACCCTGAGCACACGCACTCGTGCATTGGCCTTCCCGTGCCCGGCAGGCTCTCCCGCGAAGTTGCTGACCGTTACAGACCTGTGCCCTATAGGAACCGATACAAGGACACTCCTGGTGGCTTACATGGACCCCACTAACAGTCTTTATTGGCTGACGGCACTGCAAGATGGCGTGCCGCTCAGCGCTGGTACCTTGTCAACATCTGCTTATGGCATCAACTCCCTTTGTCCGGCTGCGACGTCAGGACATGTTTATGGGCTGTCAACGAGCATCAGCCCAGGCGGTTCAGTCTCTGATTTTACGATCGGAGCGGGGGGCAGCCTAACTTCCAGCGTCGTGGCAAGCACCAACTACTACTCCTATGGGCCCGTCAAATATGCTGCAGGCCGCATTTACGCTGGCACGATCATCGACGTGTCCACGGGAACGATATTGCAGGGTGGTGGCGGGAATGTCTGCTCTGAACCTGATCCCAACAACGGACGGTTCTATGTTCAAAGTGCGGGAGGTATTTATGCTTATGACAGTCAGACGTTCGCTTCAAAAGGTTCCATTGGATTCGGGGATGGTTCTGCAGCCGTCAGCTCTGCCCTTGTGCGCTGGGGAAGCTATGGTCTGGCGGCGAATGGAAACAATGGGAAATTGTATCTGCTGAATTCTAGCACTTCCATTGTGCCAGACCCGCCTTTAATGGTTCAAGTCCCTGCACAGATAATGGAAAACGTTGGAGTGGCGGTTAAAGCGGGCGCGGTGACGCTGTTGAAGCCGCTGCAGAGCAACTTGACCGTGACGCTGCAGTCGTCGGCACCGGCATTGGTGCAGGTGCCCGCGTCGGTGGTGATTCTTGCCGGACAGCTTAGCGCATCGTTTGACATCACCGTCACAAATGACTCCATCGTCAACGGTGCTCGTACGGTGACAATCACTCCGGCAGAATCTGGCGCGGCACTGACTCCCATGCCGGGCACATGCGTGATTACGGACGATGAGGTCACAACCATCTCCTTGAGCCTGCCTGCCAGCTTTCTGGAGGGGAGCAGCGGGGTCACGGGCACGGTGAGAGTCGGAACCGCGGCAACAGTTCCCCTCACGGTGAATTTGGCTTCCTCAAATGCAACGCGGCTTTCCGTGCCGGCCACGGTCACAATTCCCGCTGGGAGTTCTAGCGCGACCTTTGCGCTGACAACCACGAACAATGGCACGAGTGACGGCAATCTGGCCGTGAACATCACGGCGTCTGTGCCAGGGTGGTCTGCCGCAGTGGGCAGCGTGACCGTCAACGACACTGGCAGTACGCAGCTGGCACTGTCTTGCTACTATACCAGTATCAATGAAGGCACGACGACCAGTGGTGGAATCTATTTCCGTGTCGATCTTTCTGGGGCTGCGACTTCTGATATAACTCTCTCTGTCACGAGCGGCAATCCTTCACGTCTTGCTGTTCCCGCTACCGTGACCATTCCAGCAAGTTCCTCTGCCGGCTATATTTATCTAGCGGCTCCTGAAAACAATGTGGCGGATGGGTCACCGACGGTGTCATTGACTGTTTCTGGCTCTGGTTTTGTCAGCGCCACCAGTTCGATCAAGGTCGTTGACAATGACCCGGCGACTTTGACCCTTTCCAGTTTTTCTGGCCAAGCGGCAGGGCCGGTAAACTATGTGACCGTGACTGCCACAACACTCGATGGAAACGGTGCCTACGGAATGACGGGTTCCCCAACGTTTACGGCCCGAGGAGCAGGAGGCCCAATCAACGTGGTAAACCAAACGCCGACCGCCACTTGGTCTGGCAATACTTGGACCAGCACTCTTTTGATTCCAAAAGCTGACACCGGCATCACAGTCACGGCCACTTACAACGGGATCTCGGTTACCAGCAACTCTTTCAACCTCACCGCAGGAACTGCCTCTCAGCTCATTTTCGATTCGATTGCCAGCCCGCAGACTAGCGGCACCTCATTCCCAGCAACCCTTCGAGTGACCGATGCCAACGGAAATCCCGTCGCGAGCACGAGTGTCGCCGCGTCGCTATCTGCCTATTCGAATGCCGTCACGCGAATGTCTGGCAATCTCAATAGTTGGAGCGCCTCTGCCATGGTGGGGGTGGGAAGTGCCAAATACCGAACAAACCTGATCGTGCCGGCTCAGGATATTGGAGCGGGCGGATTGCTGCAGGGCATTGAACTTTATGGATCATTCAACTCGGGCTTTTCCCTCACTGATTATACGATTCGGATTCGGCCCACCACGCTGAGCAGTTTTCCAGCGTCGCCCCAATTCGACAATTCCACGGGCTGGGTCACGGTGCGCAGTGGTTCCTTCGCCAGTGCGAACACGAGTGGCTGGTTCTTCATCCCCTTCAACACGCCGTACGTCTGCGACGGTAGCACGAACCTGATCATTGAAGTCATGTCCAACTCCGCAGGAAATCTTTATCGGTCGGAAACCGGCAACTATACCGGGTCAACGGCCATGATGATGACCGCGAGCGGAGCATCAACCCTGCCTGATCCAGCAACTTGGTCCAGCACCGTCGGCCCGGCACCGTCGGCCCGGCACCCAGTAACCAGAATGTCCAACTCGCTTTGCACCTCTTTTTTGGGAACGTGATGAACGTTTCCCCTGCCACTACCTCGACACTGACCAACGGTGTTTGGACCGGGGCGCTCACTGTCAACGGCGGGGGCTCCAATGTGGTCATCAAGGCTGGAGGAGCCTTCAGCGGTCAAAGTAATACCTTTGATGTCAGACCCTCCACCGTACCGGCTCCGGTGCTGAATGCGCCGCCACTCATCCTCGGCGGCAGCTCGGCTCCCTTAAGCTGGAGTGCGGCCTCTGGAGCTTCAGCGTACGAGGTTCAATGGGATCATACGGGTGTTTTTTCCGCACCACAGTCTTCAGGTTGGATTAGTGCCACGCAATTCAACGTTACGGGTCTGGCCGATGCGCAAAACACTTGGTTCCGGGTGCGTGCCCACTGGATTTCCGGGGGCACCGAGATTCTCGGCCCATGGAGCAGCGTTGTGTCTGCAGTGCAGGATGCCACGCCACCGGCTATCGCTTTCGGTGGTTCCATGGCAGGCTATGGAGGTGCCAATTTACGGACGATTGCCAGCAGCATGACTTTAAGCGGCACCATTACGGATGCTCATGGCATCAGCAGTTTTTCATTCAATGGCTCGCCTGTTACTTTGGGGACCGGCGGTGCTTTCAATGCTACGGTCTCGCTTTCTACAGGATGGAACCTACTGACGCTGATTGCGTGGGACAATGCTTCTCCTCCCAATCAAACTACTCAGACTGTCTCGGTGTTATCTATTGCCGATACGAACAGCAACGGTATCCCCGATGATTGGGAGGTCGCCAATGGACTGAATCTGGGCTCAGCGTCGCCTGGGGGGTCTTTAGCGACGAATGCTGGCAATCTGCTGATGTCCTATGCTTTTGATGCGGACCCAAATTCACCATCAGACTCCACCCAGCCTGCTACGTCGATGGCCACGAATGGCTTACTGATCACCTTCACTCGCAGACAAAACGAACCGGGTCTTCTTTACCAAATAGAGGGGAGCTACGATCTCGTGAATTGGTCAACCGACAACGTCATTTCACAGCTTGCCGCTCCGGCAGTACCCAATGCTGCGAGGCAGACTGAAAGTGTGACCTTCCGGGTTATATCCAGTGTGCCAGCAACGAGACTGTTTACCAGAATCAGGGTGACCAACGTTACCGCAATCGTGCAGTAGCCAGGACACGTTTTG